>ERZ773359.675-NODE-675-length-48925-cov-11.950481_pt1 | contig 48925 bp, 52 predicted proteins | sample MGYA00374955_ERZ773359 | MGnify/ENA primary metagenome ERZ773359 (study PRJEB29098, sample SAMN04486028) | biogas fermenter metagenome | study: EMG produced TPA metagenomics assembly of the Biogas fermentation microbial communities from Germany - Plant 4 DNA1...
AGCAAAAAAAAATAAACAAATAAATGAATATAAAAAAAGCCTACACTTTATAACATGCAGGCTTTTAAGCAAGTTTCATTCTGTTAACCTTTTATCGCACCAATCATAATACCTTTTATAAAATATTTCTGCAGAAATGGATAGATACACAACACCGGAACAGTGCTTATAACGATTACAGCATATTTGATTATTTCTGCAAACTGATCAATTTTATCAGTTTCTGTAGTAGCAGTTGCATTCAGTATATTAGAATTCGCAATTAACACTGCCCGCATAATGTTCTGAATTGGAAGTTTATAATTGTCCTTAATGTAAAGCGATGCAGGAAACCAGCTGTTCCAGTGACCAACACCGTAATATAAAAGCAGCACTGCAATTGTTGGCATAATCAAAGGAAACACAATGCGGAAAATAATAACCAGATCATTAGCCCCATCCATATACGCCGATTCTGCCAGACTGTCCGGTAATGCTTCAATAGCTGTTTTACAGATAATTGAGTTATAGACACTCATCGCGCCCGGAAGAATCAATGCCCACAGCGAATCATAAAGTCCTAATGAACGTACGTTTAAATATGTGGGAATCATTCCCCCGCTAAAGAACATGGTAAACATAATAAATGCAAGAATAGGTTTTTTGAAAAAAACATTTTTAGAGGCCAGAAAATAACCGCAAAACAACGTCATAACAATATTAATAGGCAATGATACAGCCATAATAATCAGAATATTTCTGTAGCCACTTAACACCAGTGGATGTCTGAAAGCCAACCTATATGCATTTAAGCTGAAACCCCTTGGATACCAGATAACACCGGGGTTGGCCAGAAGTTCAACGTTGTTGCTGAATGAGGCGCATACAACATAATACATTGGGTACAATGTCAAAAATACCAGTATTAGCATGATAATAGTGTTAATTGACTCAAAGATAATATCACCTATTGTTTTCTTTTTCAATCTGCTACGTGCCACCTTTATCTCTCCCTTTAAAATAGATGCATTTCGGTGGTTTTTTTGCTAATGGTATTTGTCAATACCAAAAAGAATACGTTAACAACCGAATTAAACAGCCCTACTGCCGTACTGTAGCTAAAAGCTGCATTTAGAATGCCCTTTCGGTAAACATAGGTCGAAATTACATCTGCAACCTCATAAGTAACCTCTGAATATAGAAGAAGGATTTTTTCATACCCGACATTTAAAAGACCGCCCATACGCAGGATAAAAAGAACCATGATAGTCGGGAGCAAACCCGGCAGAGTAATGTGAAACATCTGCCTGAATCGGCCGGCTCCGTCAATCTTAGCGGCTTCATACTGTTCCTGGTCAATACTTGATAACGCTGCCAGATAAATAATTGAATTCCACCCCACATTTTTCCAAATATCAGAAATAACATAAATTGGATAGAAGTATTTTGTGTTCATCAGAAAGTTCTGTGCGTTACCGCCTAATGCAACAGCAATCTGAGAAAAAATCCCATTGCTCTGACAGTATATCTTTACCAGCGAGCATACCACAACTAAAGAAATAAAATATGGCATATAGGTAATTGTCTGAACAGTACGTTTGAACCAGGAACTTTGAATTTCATTAAGCAAAAGTGCCAGAATAATGGGGGCCGGGAAACCAAACAAAATATTAAGCCCACTGATGGATACAGTGTTGCGAAGCAGGCGCCAGAAATATACATCGTTAAAAAAGGTTTTAAAATGCCTTAACCCTACCCATTTGCTGTTTGCAATCCCCAGATGAGGCCGGTAATCCATAAATGCAATTATTATTCCATACATAGGTTTGTAGGCGAACAATATAAGATATACAATTATGGGTAATATTATCAGGTATTTATATTTGTTTATCTTAAAATCGCGGCTGAGCGTTTGTGTCAATGAGTAATGATTTATTCTTTTTGTCGTTATTGAGCTTTCCTTAATCATTGCTGCCCCCTGCCTTATTTACGAATAAATTAGGGTTTCTCCTTCATCGGGGAAAACTTACACGAACGTATAGATTACTCACCATTACCCGTGCATCGTTTCCCCCTCCGGAGGCCTAAAACAAATCAATACATCCCTGTCAGATAATGCCCGTCTTTAACATCATCCCGCAAACATTCCAGCTTTTCCGGCAGTAATTTATATAAAATTCTTAACGAGCCATAAACCTGTCATATGCACCCTGATAAATCTCAAGAACCCTCTGCAATCCCATCTTATCCAGCTGAGCTACATAATCATTAAAGCCGTCAAAAGATTCTTCACCGGTGATGTAGTTTACAGCCTTTTCGGATACATAGGTAGATATAGCGCTGACCAAATCATCCAGCTCATTGCTCTCCTCTACCGTCAATGTAATTCCATTTGGTAATTTCCATTTAGCAGTTACCTCTTCATTGGGATAAAACCACAGGTCATTAGCTTTGATACTTTCTTCACTGTTCTTCAGATATAACAGCTTAGTTGCCTGGATACATGAACCACTCCATACCGAGCCTGAATATTTGGCAATAGCATTGTTTAGCCCATCGGGATCTTCTGTCACAAGTTCAGTATATGCAACCTCGCCATTTTCATCATAATCCCAGGTTACACCTTTAGTGCCGAAGTTCCAGTAGAGATGACCTTCATCGGTATATGCATAGTCCAGGACACGCATGGCAATTTCAAGTTTTTCATCGGGACAACTGGTAGTAATGACGGAAATACCTTCCCCAATACCATAACCGCCGAAAACCATCGATAGTGTGCCATCATCACCTTTTGGATATTGTAAACCGACCCACTTGGCACCGGTACCTGCACTATTTGCATCACTTATCCAATTGGTAAGCTGACCCATGGAAGTATATGAAAGGCCCACTACTCCGTTTAATGCCTTTGTCCGGGCTATATCATCATCCGTCGTCATAACATCCTGATCGAGCAGTCCGGTTTTCCACCACTCGTTCAGCTTTGCCATATAGTTTTTCCATTCTTCCTGTGCCTGAGCAAGCTGAACCTTACCATTGTCATCAATATACAATTGAAAGTCTATTGCACCGTAAGCGCCAAATGCACCGCTGATACCCGTGGACTTAAAGCGATACCAAGGGAAAGTCAAAACCGCTCCGTATTTTTCATTGAATGCCCTTAACACATTGTCCCAGTCAGAAATAGTTTCCGGTGATTCCAATCCTAATTCATCCAGCCAGTCCTGTCGTACGACGGGTCCCTGATAGGTGTCATTCCATCCGCCATCTTCTCTGAAAAACCCATAACCATAATATTTACCACTATCCGTCTTCATACTCTTGTCATAAATCTCGTTTGATTGAATGAACTTATAATAGGCTGGTGAATACTTTGGCATATATTCTGTCAAATCACGAATAACTCCTTCGTCTATGTATCGTTCTGCATCCCTCATAACATTCCAGTAAAATATGTCCGGTAAAGTATCGCTGGCCAGCATCAGGTTAAAAGCCTGAGCTCCATCGGTTCCTGCTGTTGGGAACTGCCATTCGATGTCAACACCCACATGTTCCGAAAGACCGCTGTGAAATGGTGACTCTTCATATGATGCATAAGACTCATGGAGAGTAAATCCATGCCCTACCCACCAGGTCAATTTCACATCTTTAGCATCCATAGGGTATCCGGTAAAGGCAAACCCCTCAGTTTCCTCATCATCAGTATCAGTAGGTGTATCGGTTTGAGTATCTGTAGTACTATCCGTTCCTTCATCAGTTGTGGTTTTACTGGTAGAACAGCCTGCTAACACAAATACGAACAAGGATAGTACTAAAAGAATCGATAATACCCGTTTTGCCATATTTACCCCCTCCCAGATTAATTAAATCTATCTTCAAATAGCAGCATGTGTGCTGCTATTTAAAGCTTATTGGATGATACAATTTCATATATTACATCTTTGAAAAAACAACCCTGGTTCTATCTTTCTTCAAGACTTGCACATATCGTAATGCCTTTATATAAAATGTTTATATTTTAAACCCAAATTATGATAACGTTTGCATTTATATCACATATTATTGGTCTTAAAGTTTTTTCCATACTTCTGCCGGTACTAAACTGAATAACCAAAATACAATTAAAATTTTGTAATCTTAAAACTAAACTAATTTTCCATATGCTACAGAAATTTACTCCTATTATTAACTGTGTCAATCTATTATATGAAGTAATAAAAGGAAATATTATTCTTTTGAAAAAATATTGATTTAATCTACGGAATGACCACTTAAGAGCCGTGGAGGTAATTTTTAAATGGCAAAAAGAAAGGAAATTTTGACATGCCTAATAAACCTTATCCAATTGTTCATGAACCTTCCTGTTAATTAATAAAAAAAGCCTTTATTCAAGGCTTTGGTACAGATCTTTCATTTGCAAAATATTGCTCTTTTCTGAAAGCACGACATGGTGTACATTGTGTATCGAATTTAAATTATGCTTATATCTACAATGGTATCATCATCCTCAACTTTAACTAAAGGATATGGTTTACTATATCTTAAAGCATCAACCAATCTTGCAAAATCCCTATCATTAATTTTTTCTAAAACATTGCACATCCCATCCAATGTTTCATTTCGCTTATCCTTTGGAAGCAGCCGAATGACTGCCTTGCTTAGTGAAAAACCCGAACTGAGTAAACACAATGGTATTATTACAGGAAAACGTTTTTCTCCATCCTTGATGCTGATCTTTATAAAACGCCCTTTAGTTGTTTTTTTAAGTTTCTGATTCTTTTTAATCAAGGCAAGGGCTTCGTCAATGCTGATTTGTCCTTTATCCAGCTTGCACAAAATTTCAATATTATCCATTTTATATCCGTCCTCAATACCCTTGTATACTCTTTAATGAACTTTATACCATCTCAAATCATTCTACTGTAACCGACACATATGTGTCATCATCCTCGATTTCAACAAGTTTTCCTTGTGCTCCATTATTTATAGAATTAACTAGTTCATTAAAATCGATGCTCTTCAAAGCTTGTAATTTGGGCTCAAACTCTGCTCCAATCAGTGTACCAAGTTTTAGCCCTATTTCCACAAGCGACAGCGGAACATTTACGTCAATTTTGTTATTCCCGTCCTCAACCACTTTAACCTTCAAGAATCTCTCGAAATTCCCGTCTGCACCTGCATAAAAAGACGGTATGCCTGCATTATCTGGCTCAAGCATATCCATGAGCTTTTCAGCCTCCTCGGCAGTTATCTTCTTTTCTTCAACCATTTTTAAAATTTTTCTCGCCTCTTCCTTCATTAACCCCACCCTTTCATTAATATTATTTATTACAATCCTTTAAGAGCTTTAATGCCTCATCATAGGTAATTTCGCCTTTGTTTAACATTTCCAAAATTTCTTTCTTATTTATTTCACTCTTTTCATTTGCCGTTACCTTATAACCCAAACTGCTTATAACATCATCGAGTTTGCTTCGGACTGTAGGATATGAAATATCAAGCTCCTTTTCTACCTCTTTTATATTTCCCCTGCATTTTAAGAATACCTCTATAAAAAACTTCTGTTCAGGTGATAAATAGCTGAACTTATCCATATGAAAATGGCCTTGATACCTTGTATCACATTTATGACAGTGTAATTCTGTCACTTCTAATTTATTTCCACACACAGCACATATTGATATTATGTTATTTATCAATTGCATTCCTCCTGTAAAAATATATTTCGCTTATCATCATTATATCAATTAAATTAATTATGTCAATATTTAAATTAATAATTTTAATAATTATTGTTATTATATTTAAATATTATTATTTATTTATTAACTTTAATAATATTGTTAAATATTCTCTATTAGCTGATATATCAATCAATAATGTTCCCGGCACCTTAAACAATTATTTAAGTAATCTTTAATCCGCAACCTTTCTTGTCTGTATTGTCTGTCTGGGTCATACTGTATGCCTGGATGTATGATTATTTCTTTCCTGTCGGAGTATATGCGGACAGGATAAAAAATTATAGCTACCCTATACCTATTGTAAAATGCCTTTGCTACATTTATAAAACCTCTTTTTAGAGCATCGGCTTCGATCAAATCATCATCTATATAAATCACTAAATTATTGTTATTCTTAAGAGCATCAACACTTAGCTCAATGGTACGAAAGATCCTTCTGTCCATCCTGTATACCGGTATGCTCCCAATATGCCTGTTAATGGCAACACATATTTTGCCAACAATATATGAAGCTGGCTTGCTTATAAAGCGATGCCAGCCAAGTTTATTTTCAAAAAAGTTAATTTTCAAATAGTCGGCACATAATTGTCTGTCAGTTATATTATGAATAACCCAGGGTAAAACATTGAAAGGAAAAAACAGTTTTATGATAACGGGTCCGTAAACTCCGGCGTGATTGGCAACAAAAACAGCCGGAATATCATTTTTGACATTTTGTATACCCTTTATTTCAGGAGTTTTTATTAATAACCTTCCAATATTTTCTATAGTATTATAAACTATATTATTCATTTACCCCCACACGCCCTATATTTTTATACATTTTTTAATTTATATTATATCAGATATCATTGAGTTAAAAAAATACCACGATATCTGTCGTTTTTCATGGCCTGGTCATATGCCTTCATTTATCTATATATATTACGAATAGGACATTGGTATACGAAAAAAGGGAGCCTTTAAAAGGCTCCCCTGGATTTGTTAAACTCAGTATTTCTTTCTTGCTACATAATGGGTGTGTAAAAGCTCATGAGCTTTATGGCTGTTAGGTTCTCCAAGATATTCTTCATATATTCTCTTGACCGATGGGTTTTCATGAGACTTTCTGATGGGAAGGTTTCTATCTTCCTGATAGATTGCCGCAGCCCTAACCATTTTAGGATCTTTATCCATTCGATCCTTTGCTGTAACTATGGGCTGGCCGCCTCCGGTGACACAACCTCCCGGACATCCCATAACCTCTATAAAGTGATATTCTTTTTCACCGGATTTTACCTTCTCAAGCAGAGCTTTGGCATTGGCGGTACCATGAGCTACAGCTGCCCGTATGGTAATATCGCCAAGGTCAATCTCTGCCTCTTTAACACCGTCAATACCTCTTACATCCGCTATTTCAACATTTTCCAGCGGTTTGCCCGTTACAATCTCAGCCACTGTTCTAAGAGCAGCTTCCATAACACCGCCGGTAGCTCCAAAGATAACACCTGCTCCGGTTGAGTCACCAAACAGAGGATCAAACTCTTCATCGGGAAGTCGTACGAAATCTATTCCAGCTTCCTTTATCATCCTTGCCAATTCTCTTGTAGTCAATACAACATCCACATCAGGATAACCTGTTGCACTTAGCTCAGGACGTTGTGCCTCGAATTTCTTCGCAGTACATGGCATTATTGATACTACGAACACCTTCGATGGATCAAGGCCGTTCTTTTCAGCAAAATAAGATTTTAGCAATGCACCCATCATTTGATGTGGCGATTTGCAAGTAGACAGATTATCCAGAAATTCAGGATAATTGTGCTCACAATACTTAATCCAGCCCGGACTGCATGAGGTAATTAGAGGCAGCTTCCCATTATTTTTAAGTCTGCTGAGAAGCTCTGTCCCTTCCTCCATTATAGTCAGATCGGCAGCAAAGTCGGTATCATACACCTTATCAAAGCCAAGCCTCCTAAGTGCAGCCACCATCTTACCCTTTACTATTGTACCCATCTCCATGCCAAACTCTTCACCCAGCGCCACACGTACAGCCGGTGCGGTCTGGACGATCACACTCAGATCCGGGTTATTAAGGGCATCCCATACCTTCTGTGTATCGTCTTTTTCCTTAAGAGCGCCAACCGGACATGCAGTTATACACTGCCCGCAGTTTATGCAGGGGACTTCATTTAAGCTCATGTCAAACACAGGTGATATAACGGTATTAAATCCCCTCTCATTTGCACCAATTACACCTATCCCCTGCACGTTTCTGCATACCGATACACAGCGACGGCACAATATGCATTTGTTGGGATCACGTACTATAGAAGGAGAAAAGTCATCAACCGAATAATCTATACTTTCTCCTTCAAACCTGATGTCATCTACACCAAGCTTCTGAGCTAATTCCTGAAGTTCACAGTTCTGATTACGCACACATGTCAGGCAGCTTCTGTCATGATTTGAGAGAATAAGCTCCAGATTAACTCTCCTGGCCTCGCGAACAGCAGGCGTATTGGTCCTAATCTCCATTCCATCTGAAACCGGATAAACACATGAAGCCTGCAGAGTTCTTGCACCTTTCACTTCTACGAGACACATTCTGCATGCTCCGATTTCATTTATCCCCTTTAAATAACACAATGTCGGTATATCTATATTAGCAGCCCTGGCAGCTTCCAAAGCCGTACTACCCTTTGGAACTTCAACCTGGACACCGTCAACTGTGACTTTGACCATTTCCATATATCTCACTCCCTTTCACTCAATAATGTGTTTACTGCTTTATAATGGCAGCAAACGGACATTTCTCCATGCATACACCGCATTTTATACATTTATCCGTATCAATGGTGTACGGCTTTCTACGCTCACCTGATATAGCGTTTACCGGACAATTCTTAGCACATAATCCGCAGCCCTTGCATAGTTCTGCTACAATAAAGTAGCTAAGCAAAGCCTGACAAACACCGGCTGGACAGCGTTTTTCTTTTATATGTGCTTCATATTCATCTCTAAAATACCGCAGAGTACTCAACACCGGATTGGGGGCCGTTTGCCCCAGTCCGCACAAAGCCGATGCCTTAATATTCTTCGCTAAGACTTCCAGTTTTTCGATATCTCCGTCTTCACCCTTGCCTTCGACTATCTTATCCAACAGCTCTAACATCCTTCTGGTACCGATTCGGCAAGGAGGACATTTACCACAGGATTCGTCTACCGTAAAGTCCAGGAAGAATCTTGCAATATCCACCATACAGTTGTTCTCATCCATAACGATGAGTCCGCCTGAACCCATCATGGAACCAATCTGTGTTAGCGAATCGTAGTCAATGGGAGTATCCAGATGTTCTGCCGGGATACAACCGCCAGAGGGGCCACCGGTCTGAGCAGCCTTAAACTTTTTGCCTCCCGGGATACCTCCGCCGATTTCATAGATGATTTCCCGTAAAGTTGTTCCCATTGGTACTTCCACAAGTCCGGTATTGTTTATATTTCCACCAAGCGCAAATACTTTGGTACCCTTGCTCTTCTCGGTACCTATGGTTCTGAACCATTCCGGCCCGTTTAAAATAATCTGAGGTATATTGGCATAGGTTTCTACATTGTTAAGAAGGGTGGGTTTCGAAAAAACACCTTTTACAGCCGGGAACGGCGGTCTCGGACGTGGTTCTCCCCTACGCCCTTCAATTGAAGCCATAAGAGCGGTCTCTTCCCCGCAAACAAAAGCACCGGCTCCCAAACGCAGCTCTATATCAAAACTAAAATCCGTACCAAAAATATTTTTCCCAAGCAAACCGTATTGTCTTGCCTGAGCTATAGCTATGGTAAGGCGTTTAACAGCTATAGGATATTCAGCACGGACATAGATATATCCTTGGTCAGCACCTACAGCATAACCGGCAATGGTCATAGCTTCTACAACACTGTGGGGATCACCTTCCAGTATACTTCTGTCCATAAAAGCACCGGGGTCTCCCTCGTCAGCATTGCAGCATACATACTTTTTATCGCCAACCGCATTGCGGGTAAACTCCCACTTTAATCCGGTCGGGAAACCAGCTCCGCCTCTTCCTCTGAGACCAGATGCTTTGATTGTGTCAATAACCTGCTCAGGTGTCATCTCTGTGAGTACTTTGCCCAGAGCCTTGTATCCGTCAAAAGCAATATATTCATCTATATTCTCAGGATCAATTACACCGCAATTCCTAAGAGCAAGCCGCATCTGCTTTTTATAGAATCCTACTTCGTCCAGTGATTTTATTTCCTGATCCTCAGCAATACTGTCGTGATATAACAACCGGGTTACGATTCTTCCCTTTAACAGGTGCTCCTCAACAATTTCCGGCACATCTTCAACCTTTACATGGCTGTAGAATGCACCCTCGGGATATACAATAACAATGGGACCTACTTCACACAAACCAAAACAACCGGTCCCGACTACCTTTACTTCGTTTTGCATATTATGTTTCTCCAGCTCAGAATTAAATTCGTCCATTATATTTCTAGACCCAGATGAAGTACATCCGGTTCCCCCGCATACCAAAACATGAGAACGATACAATTCCATGTGATCTACCTCCTCACAAACACATTATTACTTTTCTACAGCACCTATGGTAAACTCTGTGACGGACCTGCCATTTACAATGTGTTCAGCTACAACTCGCTTTACCTTTTCGGGGGTCATCTTAACATAGGTTACCTTTTCCTCACCCGGTCTGTAGATTTCCACCATTGGCTCATAACGGCATACACCTATACATCCGGTTTGCGTTACGGTCACATCCTGTAAATTTCTCTTTTTAATTTCTTCTATAAAGGATAAAAGTACCGGTCTTGCCCCTGCAGCAATACCGCAGGTACCCATTCCCACAACAACTCTGGTGCCACTTCTGTCTTTTCTAAGATTAACAGATTCCAATGTACGTTTTCTGATTTCTTCTAATTCACTTAATGATTTCATACACTGCCACCTCCACAAATTACATTTAGACCTTCCCTGATATAGCCGCCAATCCAGTTTATAACATCAGGATAATCGATGGGCAAATCCCCAATTTTCTGTCGAACTTCCCTTGTATCAAAAGTAAAGCTCCCCTTGGGAGTGGTATGAGTGTAGATAAAATCAATTGACGGATTACATGCTACTAAAACTGTTATTGTGTCATCTATTTTCCCTAACGGCGGACGGTCTATATTATTGTATTCAAATTCTGCCCTAACCCCGGTTCCCGCTCCAAGTTCAGAGGAAACAGTAACTCCACCACCACTGGCTTTTGCAGCTGCATCAAGAAGCGATAAGCCCAAACCTACCTTCCGGGTCGTTCTTGTGGTGTAAAACGGGTCCGTAGCCTTTCCAACCGTTTGGGGTGCCATACCTTTTCCATTATCTATAATGCTTAGAATCAATTTATTGTTTTCTATATCTTCTTGTACATGTATTTCAATTAAACTGGCTGATGCGTTTATTGAATTCTGAACTATATCCAATATATAAAGGGATAAGTCCTCCATCCTTTATTCGTCCTTATATTTTGCAATAATGTCCGCAATGTCATCCGGGGTCAATCTTCCATACACCTGATCATTTATCATCATAACCGGTGCTAACCCACAAGCACCCAGGCACCGCGTAGCTTCGAGGGTAAATTTGCCATCATCAGTAGTGTCACCGACTTCAATATTTAGTACTTCCTGCAGTTTATCCAATACTTTCTGTGCACCCTTTACATAGCAGGCGGTTCCCATACATAGCCCGATTTTATATTGTCCTTTAGGTTTTAAAGTAAACTGAGAATAGAAGGTTGCCACTCCATAAACATCAGTTAACGGAATTCCCAATTCTTCTGCAATATAATTCTGCACCTCTAAGGGAAGATATCCATATATCTCCTGAGCTGTATGCAGTATGGGCATCAAAGACCCTTCCTGGCCTTTGTATTCCTCTACAACCTTTTGAAGTTCGGCAAACTTCTGCTTGTCTTGAGTTAAAACTGAAGTTGCCATAAAAGTTCTCCCTCCCCTTATATGTTTAATCAAGTTGTTTTCTGGATTTCCACAGTTATTATCTCACATAATCACATCATTTTCAATACTATCTGTCATTTTTTTAACGATTTTATGCAAAAAAATAACTTTAAAAAAAAATCTGTTAAATAACACATGGACATCCTAACCACTGTATAATAGCAGTTGTCGACAGATCTTTTACTTCCAAAAACATAATTCTTTCAAGTATTTCACCAAGACTATGCGCATCAGATGAAATAATATGCTGATATTCTTGCATCTCTGATACAATACTTTCATTTTTATGAGAAAATTCTAACACTCTTATATTTAAATCAGGGGGAATAAAACCTAACTGAGAAATGATACTATAGGAAGGCCGATCAACATGTGCCGGCACCACAACGCCGCCTATATCGTAAGTCAGCTGTACAATCCGTTCAACCGACAGATTGATTGACGACAGCAGCATATCCTTTCTTTCACCTGTTATCCGGTCAAATTCGTCCATAATATACTGATTCCCGAATATCTCACTGATATTCTGCATCCCGTTCATATGTTTTCTTATATAGCTGTCAAACTTAAAAAGAGCTTCTAAACTACTGAAATAGCACAGCAAATGAACGTCCTCCCTGGACTGCACTTCCATTCCAGGAAGGACAAGAATTCGATCCCCCGCCACCTTCATAACAGCTTCAACGTTGCTGCAGCTGTTATGATCAGTTACGGCTATGGCATCCAGGCCTTTTAAAACAGCCATATTGACTATATTATTTGGTGTCATATCATTATCGGCGCATGGTGACAAAGCCGAATGTATATGTAGATCAACTGCAATTTTCATATTACACGCCATCCGTTTGTACTATAAAGATTATTCCTGACTTTGCGATTCGATTCCCATTTGATAAAGCTTACCGGCTAACTCAAAGGCCGTCATATCAGACGAAAGAATTACGACCTTTTCATCTTCTGCCTTTTTGAGCACCTCTTCCTCCACCTGAATACCTTCCGGAATGATTATACATGCAATCTCAGTGAGCACGGCTACTGCAACTATGTTCATGTGGGTTTGAACGGTTATCCATAGGCCGCCTTTTTTTCCTTTACTCATTACTCTGCTCAACAGATCGCAGCAATAACCCCAGTGTACTTCCCGTCCCAGATAATTTTCACCTGCCAATACTCTAAGTGATAGCTGTTCAACAACTTGTCCTATTTTCATTTATTATTCCGTCTCCTTTCCTCATTCACTTTTGTTAGTCACCTTGCCGCCGGGAATTTTCTCAGAAAGCTCTATCATCTGCTGTGCCAGTTCCTTAACCTTTTCTCTTAATTTAAATACACAATCCATTTCAGATGCATACCCCAAAACGATATCTTCCGCATGAGTTCTACAACTGGGGGACCCGCATGAACCACAATCCAAACCAGGTAATCCATCATATATTCTTTCGATAGCCTCCATCTTCTTCATAGCCAACGTTATATCATCATCCAGTTTCATAACGGGTTTTGGCAATATCTCTTTTTCAAAAGACCACTGTATTTTCTTTTTTGTTCCCACAATTTCTTCCCTTGACAAATGTCTGCCCTCTGCCTTTTCAGATAATCTTCTTATTCGGTTTTTTGCAACAAATCCATTTTCAAACACCAACGGCCCGCCAACACATCCACCCGGACAGGCAAGCCCTTCAAAAAACTCCAAATCCGTCAGCTTATCATCTTCTATCTCTTCCAGAACGCGTATAACATTTTGAATTCCATCGACAGCCAAGTGGTTGTCCAAACCCAGAGCAGAGCTTTCTCCTCCGGAATTAGCCCATAATACTCCATAGGGTGATGCTGTCTGTAATGAATCATCCTCCTCCAGCCTTACTATCTCGTTGTACAACGGTCCGTATATCTCCAGTATTGATATAGCGCCGTCTACGCAGGATCTTTCTATACCTATAGGGCTTCGTATACTGGTCATCTTGGCTGCACAGGGAGTTATGAAGAAAGCGCCAACTTCCTCCTCCTTAACACCGTTCTTCTGGCAAAATTCCTTTTTAGCCAACCGGGCAGCAATTTCCATAGGTGATTCAATATTAATAATATTATCAATCAATTCCGGAAAACGCACTTGAATCAGGCGGACAATAGCAGGACAAGCTGATGATATAACCGGTTTCTTCCGTTCCGGATCCCTCATTGCTTCCTTAATAAATTCCGTTACATAATCAGCACCTCTGGCTACTTCAAACACATCGTCAAAACCTAATTTTTTAAGACCAGTCAGAATTGCATTTATACTGGCATTTTTGAACTGTCCGTAAAGTGCAGGAGCAGGAAGGGCGATTTTATATGGAAACTTTTCAATCGAAGTTAACGGGTCTGTCACAGCCACCTTTGCATGGTAAGGACATACCCGGATGCATTCACCGCAATCAATACACCTCTCTGCCATGATTCTTGCCTTCCCATCTCTTACCCTTATAGCCTCGGTTGGACATCTTTTAATACAGTTCGTACATCCCATGCATTTGTCCTTGTCCAGGGTAACTGAATGGTAATACTTATCCAATTACATCACCTTGCTTTTATATCAAAATATGCTTCAAGTAAAGTTCCTTCGCCCATTTTAGATTGTATTTTTAAATCATCAGCGCAACGTTTAATATTAGGTAATCCCAGACCTGCACCAAACCCCAACTCTCTGGCTGTTTCAGGTGCTGTAGAGTATCCTTCCCGCATAGCCAGATCAATATCTGGAATTCCGGGCCCCCGATCCTGTGCAACCACGGCTATCCTGTCGGGAGTAATTTTCAGTATCAACTCGCCTCCAACGGAGTGTATCACCATATTCATTTCAGCCTCATAGGCAGCTATGGTAACTCTGCGCACTATATTGGAATCAACCCCCAATTGTTTTAACAGTTTTTTTATATGCCCCGAGGCTTCCCCGGCTGAAATAAAATTCCCTGCCTCAACGGTATACACTTGCTCCATTACCTGATTTTTATCCGTCATCATGAATTCCTCACACAACCCGGCAATCCTAAGCTGTATAATTTTCCACATGCCTCGTACATTGTATATTTGGTTGACAGAATAATAATATTCCTCTCCTTCGCCATATCAATAATTTCCGGCATGGGTATCTTATTCCCCACAAATACAATGGCGTTGACATCCAGCATATCAGCGGTTCTAATGGCATGGGCATTTGTCAAACCTGTAAGTAATATCGTCTGTTTTTTTACATAACTCATTATATCACTCATCAGATCAGAGGCGCAGACTGAAAAAACCTCCAAATCCATCATATCTTCACCCGCCAGCACCTCTGCATTTAATATTTCCCGTATCTCCTCCACCTTCAAAGCATTAGCTCCTCCCTATTCCTTGGTTATCCGTTCCATATATTGTTTATATTGATGAATCATATCAATATAAGTATACTTTATTTTTGACGAAATAGCTACCCTGTTTGTTATACTTTCATCCATTACGGCATTCAGACTCTCTATACTATACTGATACAGTTCCTGAAGACCGGTCAATATATGGTTACTCTCTTCAGTAGCTGAATAGGTTTTTAATTCTTCAAGCACAGGGGTGAAACCAGATATTATCTCTCCTATTCCATTTCGGGCATCATCTATAGTTATGCTGGAAGTATCCAAATCCCTTATTATCCCTTCCAAAGACTTAACCTTATCCGTCCATAGCGAGAATGCAGACTTTATACTGTCAACTTTGTCAGCAGATGCAGTGATCTCCATGTTTGCTCCGGGACAGGTAATTGAATATATTTGGCTTTCAATTCCTTCATCCTTTAACTGCTGCCTGACCTTTTGGGCATCATCTTCAGAAAGAAAACCCATGGCCAGAAGACGCAGATATCTGTCATTATATATATAACCCGCCCCACCTTTGCTTTGAAGCTCACCGGCAGCTGCTTGAGCATTTTTTTCATCATTAAAAGCCGCCAGCTGAATAGCATACAAACTAATTGGAGAAATATCAATCTGATCTGTTACTCTTTCACTGTTGTCATTTTTTCTGTTATCGGGTAAGGTAAGATCGGTGGCAGGAGGGGGAGAAATATCACCTTTATCATTCGGTTCCGCCTCATTACTGAAGGAAGCAATGAGCGGGGCAATAATCCGGCTTATGAAATTTCCGGCTGCACCTGCAGAGGCTACATAAAAACCCAGAAACAACACCAAACCTAATAGGATAATGGAGCTATACCTCCGTCTTGTTTTTGCTCTTCTAAGTCGAGAATAGCGCATACCTTCCCTCCTTTTTCTCTTTCATTCAGCCTCTCATATATACTTATATTTATATCTATGGCAGGTCCAATTGTTTTATGATAAAATGATAGTTAATAAAGATTTATGGAATCAGCCATATAGCTTAAACAGGAGGGTGCTATGAAATATCATATTGATACAATACCCGTTTGGGATGCATACCATCAGGAAAGCGAATGCCCTTTATGCATTCTGGAGCATAATCTCGAAAAGAATTATGTTGAATCATTCCTGGGTGCCTCGGTTATGGAATCCGACACAAGAATTCAGGTAAACAGATCGGGTTTTTGCCCTCATCATTTCAAACTTTTGTATGATGCTCAGAACAGATTGGGATTGGCCCTTATGACCCACACACATCTTAAGGAGCTGATTGGAAAGTTTGAAAGGCAGAGTAAAGCGGTTTTGGACGCTGCAGAACAAAAAAGTTCTTCAATAATAGATAATATATTTGGGAGAAATAAAGATTTTAGTGAAGCTCTTTCTGAATTTGAAGAATGGATTATAACACAACACGGTCAGTGCCTTATATGTGACCGCATTTCAAATACAATGAACCGGTACGCATATACAACACTTTATCTGTGGGATACTGATTCTGAATTTAAAAAGACTTTTAATTCTTCCAGAGGCTTCTGTTTGAATCACCTGGCATTGACAATAAAAATAGCCAGAGAAACCATGTCCTCTAAGAAACAGGCTCTCTGGCTGGCAGACGTAATACCATTGCAGATCAAATTTTTTCACAACCTGGATCATGAACTGTCTTTATTTATCAATAAGTTTGACTACCGCAAAAAGGATAAACCCCTCGGCAGTGCTAAAGATTCTCTCCCGCGGACGCTTCAAAAGCTTACCGGAAAATACATGGATTGATCATACCTTATATTGCTCCAGGCTGACGCCAACAGACTTCAGCACATGCACTGCCAGTTCATCGGGATACGGGTTCTTATAAACCACCCTAATAATACCGCTGTTGATGATTAGCTTTGAACATATAACACAGGGCTGGTGGGTACAGTATATAGTAGCACCATCAATACATACCCCCAGCTTGGCGGCCTGTACAATCGCGTTCTGTTCGGCATGAACGGCATAGCAGTATTCATGATGGGTTCCGGATGGAATGTTATGCTTCTTCCTCAAGCACTCTCCTCTATCCTTACAGCTTGGATATCCAGCCGGAGCACCATTATATCCGGTGGTCAATACACGCTTATTCTTCACAATAATAGCTCCAATCTTTCTGTTTGGCTGGTAACAGCTGGACCAGTTTGCAATCACCTCGGCCAGCTCCATGAACCTTTTATCCCATTTATCCACACAAATCCCCTTTCATTTATAATAAATATATTCTACATAAAACTGGTATTCAATGCAACATTCCTTATTAGTCCTGCAGTTTTTGTTTCATTAATGTAGCAATGTACTGCATAATTAGCTGTAATACACCGGTATCAGAGGCAAAAATCCAGGTTTATAATTATTTTTTATAAATCTGACTGTAAAAGACAAACTACGGGAATCCTGAACTATCTGTTTTAATGAAATTTATATTATCTTTGCGATTTTGCGAGTAAACTAACGATATTTTTTTATGATAAAGAAATATCATTATTATTCACATATATCCGCTTATATCGGTGTTTGCTATTCGTTTTACTTTTCTATAAACTATAAAATGAAATTAGCACTCACTTCCATCGAGTGCTAATAGTATGTAATACAATCTTTCCACACTACATACAAGAGGAGGGTGTACTATGAACATTAGACCATTAGGCGATCGAGTAGTAATTAAAGTTCTTGAAAGCGAAGAAACTACTAAAAGCGGTATCGTACTGCCCGGTTCTGCTAAGGAAAAACCGCAAATGGCAGAAGTTCTTGCTGTAGGTCCCGGCGGCATGGTAGATGGAAAAGAAGTCAAAATGGAAGTTAAAGTTGGAGATAAGGTCATCTATTCAAAATATGCCGGTACCGAAGTTAAATTGGATGACGTTGAGTATATTATCGTCAGACAAAGTGACATTCTCGCAGTTGTTGAATAATAATCAAGAAGGAGGTAATACATATGGCAAAGCAACTCACATACAGCGAAGACGCTAGAAGAGCCCTGGAAAGAGGTATAAACAAGCTGACCGACACGGTCAAGATAACCTTAGGGCCCAGAGGACGAAACGTAGTATTGGATAAAAAATTCGGTTCTCCTCAAATTGTTAATGATGGTGTAACTATTGCCAAGGAAATCGAACTGGAAGATCCGTATGAAAATATGGGTGCTCAGCTGGTAAAAGAAGTAGCTACTAAAACCAATGATGTAGCTGGAGACGGTACCACAACCGCAACCGTACTGGCACAGGCTATCATTCGTGAAGGTCTGAAGAACGTTGCAGCTGGTGCTAATCCTATGTTGTTAAAGAAAGGTATTGAAAGGGCTGTTGATGCAGCAGTAGAAGCTCTCAGAAACCTCAGTAAACCCATTGAGAACAAAGAAGCTATAGCCCAGGTAGCATCGATATCAGCCGACGATGAAGAAGTCGGCAGACTGATTTCAGATGCTATGGAGAAAGTAGGTAATGACGGTGTAATAACCGTTGAGGAATCAAAATCTCTCGAAACCGAACTCGACATTGTAGAAGGTATGCAGTTTGATAGGGGCTACATTTCCCCATACATGGTAACAGACACAGAAAAAATGGTTGCAGAGCTGGAAGACCCCTACATCCTGATTACTGATAAGAAGATCACCAATGTTCAGGACCTTCTGCCCATCTTAGAGCAAATTGTTCAGCAGGGTAAAAGACTGTTGATTATAGCAGAGGATATTGAAGGAGAAGCCCTTGCAACATTAGTTGTCAATAAATTAAGAGGCACCTTTACCAGTGTAGCAGTTAAAGCTCCTGGATTTGGCGACAGGAGAAAGGCAATGCTCCAGGATATCGCTATATTAACAAACGGTACCGTAATTTCTGAAGAAGTAGGCCTTGATCTCAAAGAAGCTACCATTGATATGCTGGGCAGAGCAAGCAGAGTTACAGTTGATAATGAATATACTACTATCGTTGGTGGAGCAGGTGACCCGGAAGAAATTAAAAACCGTATTACTTCAATAAAGGCCCAAATTGAAGAGACCACCTCCGACTATGATAGAGAAAAACTACAGGAACGTCTGGCTAAGCTGGCCGGTGGAGTAGCTGTAGTTAAAGTTGGTGCTGCTACCGAAACCGAATTGAAAGAGAAGAAACTAAGAATTGAAGACGCCCTCAACGCTACCAGAGCTGCTGTAGAAGAAGGAATCGTTCCCGGTGGTGGAGTTGCTCTGATCAAAGCTATTGAAGATGTAGAAAAACTTCAGGCAGAAGGTGACGAGCTAACCGGCATCAACATTGTCAAACGGGCTCTGGAAGAACCTCTTCGTCAGATTGCTATAAACGCTGGTCTGGAAGGTTCAGTTGTAGCTGAAAAGGTTAAGTCCAGCAGCGATAAGTACTTTGGCTTTGACGCTCTTAGAGGTGAATATGGCGACATGGTAGCCAAGGGAATTATCGATCCGACCAAGGTTACTCGCTCCGCGCTCCAGAATGCAGCCAGCATTGCATCAATGATACTAACCACCGAGAGCCTTGTAGCGGATATCCCCGAGCCGGAACCTGCAGTTCCTGCTGGCGGTGGAAATCCTCCAATGTATTAATACTAATGAAAAAGCGATTGCTTTTAGGCAATCGCTTTTTTTATGATATTTTAGCTACTGCAGATTCCTCCTGTTCTTCCTTTTCAGCGCAAAATGTATCTTTATCGTCGGTTACATCATCAACAAACATATTTTCGCTTATTTCCTTAGAGGTGAGATAATTTATTTCTGAATAAAAATTTTCCATCAGTGTACACACCGTTCGTTCAAAATCCAACAGTTGACGGCGAACTTCTTTACATCGTTCCATCCATTTATTCTTTTCTAATTCTATCCTGTACATCTCCTGCGAAGCCTTTTGGCGCCCTTCTTCAATTATAGCCTGGGCTTTCTGCTCTGCCCTGACCAGAGCCTTTGAAATATATGCTTCCCTATCGGCAAATTCAGTTAATTTTGCCTGCATCTCCTCTATTTGCGACTTCATTTTTCTGTTTTCCTCAACCAGCTCTAACATACGTTTCTTTTTTTTAGACAATTCCTCTTCATAATCTTTTCGCATATCAACCAGATATTGTTCAACCTGACGTTTGTTATAGCCTAATATCCTTGTTCCAAAAAACTTCTTCCTCATTTGTTCATTATCCCCCCTTGCTTAATAATATATAATAACTTTGTTGTAAATTATGTAAATTTATAGAGCCAATAACGCGTTTATATTGTCTGTTTAGCTGTATACTTGTCAATTTCAGTAGATGTTCACAAAGGTATCTTTAGTTTCCATCATTTTATATATAGAATAAATAAAAAAAGCAAGCCGCGCAGTCATGCTCTCTATCGGCTTGCTTCTTCTTTAAATATTGATTTATAAACTATGTAGTTTCACCACAGGTTAGCCAGCTCTAATAAATATGTCTTATTCCGGCAATGATTTAAATAATTTCATTATGATTCCTTAATATAATATAAAAACACCTTGCTAACTGGCAAATCTAAGATCCACTTCACTGATCAGAACGGTTATAACATATAAGCAGTTGCCGTTCAGTTCACATACATAAAGAACTCCTCTGTTTTCTCTGATCTCTCTCCCGCCATATTTTGTCAATGCTATTAATCGGCTACGTTTTACACCTTCTACTATTGCTTTCTGGGCATTATACTGGTTTACTCTTTTAAATCTTTCCTGATAACGCTTTATTGCATGCCCGGTTACATATATGTAGTTACCTATCAGGAAATTGTTTCTTAATGATATTCCTCGTTGTTTACCTCTACAACCTTTTACCCCCTTTCTTTTCACACTTCTCACTCCTTTCTTTTTATTTTTTCTTTTTTATAAAATAGCTATGGTTTCGGTGTTTTTTATATGAAAATCAACATGGATAATACTGGATTATTATGGTTTGTGTAATACATAACACGTCTTATTTTTAACGTTGTATTGGGATATTTGTTATCTTTATTATATAGTATTTAAAACTATTTTTCAATTTTTGAAACAATTTTGTTTAAAATCCTACATTTCCAACAATTTACTGGCTTATTTTTTAGTAAATTATCATAAAAAAAATGAGCCTTGTTTATGGCTCATTTTTTTGAAGTGATTTATCGCTAAAAAACTGATTTATGATATATTCGGCAATTTTTTTTCGTACATTTGCCTGTTCAATTAGTATCAGAACTAACAACAACAGATGGATAGTATGCCACGATTCATCCATCTCTTGTTCGCCTATCAAATAATCATATATGGCATTGAATTTACTGGTCAGCAGTTCTTCATATGTGTCATTTTGCTTTAGTTCCAGATAAACATTATACAAAAATTCGATCTTTTTAATATTTTCTTCATTTTCTTCGTCTTTTTCTTCTAATTCACCTTCGAAAATTGGAGACAGTAATTTTTTAATATCCTTAATTGTAAGAATAGATTTCAAATTATAAATTAGAGTAAGCAATATAACGTGACCACGGTTATAGAATTTACCATAAGGCGGCATTAACAGGCCTTCCTTAATATAATTTTGAATCATAGTTTTCGATATGGCCTTTTTTTCCTCTTCATCATCATTGACTTTACCCAGCTTCTTATCAAAAAATTCCTCTAACTGAGAAATATAAAGACGATATTCAGGTATATCCTCCGGCTTTATTTCTTCATGATCCTTTATTTCACCTACAAACTGCATTATCTGCCGTTGAATCTTATACATCGAATCATCCATAGTTTACACCTCAATATAATTAATAGAACCACATTACATCGTCGTTACTTGACTATATTATATAGTACAGTAAACTATTTTTCAAGAAACAACTTTAAATAGTGCGTGTAACATATCCAGTCGTATATATTCGAAGAATATTATGGATTTGAATAATATAATAAAAAGCAGCTGTATCATTTGAATACAGCTGCTGCAACTAAGTCCAGAAATGCTAGATTACATGTGTAGGGACGATGGCATCTATAATGCCAATAATTAAGGCTGCCACAATAGCTCCGAATATGTTAATTTCCATATTCGGCACAAAGAACTGAGTCAAGTATATAACCAGTGCCGATAAAAGAAATCCTACAATACCCCGGCCAAAGGGTGAAGCATCAATTTTAAACAGCTTCTGAATTAGATAATCTATCACTGCAATAACGATAGCAGCCAGCAAAGCAGTACCAAAGCCCATATTTGAAAAACCGGGGGTAATTAATGATGTTATCATCAGCACAATCGCCGCAACAACAAATCGGACTATTATCCCCAGCCAACTCCTATCATTTCTATTCTTTTCGCTATCCATATGTTTATTTTCCATTCCATCAGCCATAATTTTCTCTCCTTTCCTTCGAAAATAAGGTGTAATTATATTTCCACCTTCAACACTTTCATATCGTTATTTTTTCCGACTTTTTATTTTTCATCCCATTTTTGAGCATAAAAAAAGAGGAGCAACCTCCCCATTTTATTGTTCAGTTAATTCGTTATCATATATTTCATGGTTTTTATTCCTTATCATCCTTTTGAACAGTTGATACAGACGTTGAATCTTCATCATTATTCCCATCAGGCTCTTCATTTCCATTATCCTGATCAGTCGATTGATTCATGACTTCATCGCGGGTTTCAGCTTTATCCTCAGTGAATTCTTCATCGGGTATAGTTTTGAACTTTCTCCGCCTTATAACAAACAATGCAATGGACAAAATGATCAGTAAAGCCGCCAAAAGCTGTGAAACCCTGAAAGGCCCAAGATACAAGCTGTCTGTGCGGAATCCTTCTATCACAATACGCCCGCAGGAATAAAGAAAGGTATACAATAGAAATACTTCTCCCGGCACCTTTCTTCGCTTCCGGTAGTTAAACAGAAATATAAATACTAAAAGATTCCACATTGATTCGTAAAAGAAGGTTGCCATGTGCCATTCCTGCCTGGCTTCTATATATACTGCATAGGGAAACCACTGCCACGCTTTATCGGTAACAATTTTTCCATATGCTTCCTGGTTAAAGAAATTGCCCCACCGGCCGATTGCCTGACCTAAGATAAGGCTTGGAGATACAATATCAACCAAATCCCAAAAATTTATCCTGCGCCAACGTGAAAATATTAATGCTGCGATAATTCCGCCAATTACAGCACCATATATGGCAAGACCTCCCTCCCAAATCTTAATAATATCCAGCGGGCGGTTTTTATAGATATCCCATTCAAAAATCACATAATACAGCCTGGCCCCTATAACAGCCAAAGGGATGGCAAGAAGACAAAAATCCACTATTATCTCGGGATCATACTTCAATTTTTTTGAATAGGCCATAGCAAGGTATAACCCGATAAGTACACCGGAGGCAATAAGTATGCCATACCAATATATTGGACGCCCAAATAGTTCAAATGCTACCGGATCCACATGCATAATATATCCTCCCCCTTACAAACATGATTACAACTGGCTAGCTTATCCAGGTAAAATCAATGACAAACTGCTTTTATAATCATCAAAGAAATTGTTAAACTGAGTTTGTAACTGGTCGTTGTTTATCTGTTCCAACCGTTCCAGATAATCAAACAATCCTATATCCTTGAAAACCAGTGAAACAAACTGTACACCTACTGATTCCAGGGTGTTAAAATGCCTTATATATTCTCCAATTTTCTTTTTCTTTACTCTCATAAAGTACTCAATATCCCATGGTTTGTTTTTTAGTTTTTCTATCTCCTGATACACCATATCAACAACCTTTTTGGGTTCAGGAGACTCTCCGCCTAAAATCATATGACTATAATCTGTCTCTTCTATATGCTGTGCGCTGAATGAAGAATCAATAAGCCCTTCCTCATACAACCGGCTGTAGAGTTCAGAGCTGGGACCTATCATTATATCCAATATTAAATCATTTAATATAAGATTATCGAGGATTACCTGGCTCGGTTTTTGCACCGCTTCTCCTTTGAAACCTAACAGAAACATCGGTCTGGGGACAGGTAGCTTATCCTTTACCACAGAGTCAGCTACTTCTCTTGGCTCATCAGGATAAATTCTATTTATCCGTCCCTGTTTTGACATATCTTTTTTATCGAAATAATCATCCACCTGCTTTATGACCCTGTCGGCATCAATATCACCGGTTACGAATAACACCATGTTGGAAGGATGATAAAACGTCTCATAACACCTATACAGAGTGTCTTTATCTATTTTTTGTATAGACTCTACAGTACCTGCTATATCATTTTTAACCGGATGCTGATGATATAATCCCTTTAACAGGTTAAAATATACACGCCAGTTAGGGTTATCCTGATACATTATTATTTCCTGGGCAATAATCCCTTTCTCCTTATCAACCGTCTTATCGGTAAAATATGGATCGCCTACGAAATTTATTAAAATATCAAGACATTCATAAAAATTTCCGGTGGAGGTAAAATGATAAGCCGTTGTATTAAAACTGGTAAATGCATTGGGGCTGGCTCCCAACTTGGAAAATGCTTCAAACACATTTCCATCCTGTTTTTCAAACAGTTTGTGCTCCAAAAAATGGGCTATACCCTCAGGCACTTTCATTGGCTGCTTTTCACCGGGTACAATAAACTCATTATCATTTGAGCCATAATTAGTAGCATAGATTGCAAACTGTTTTTGATAGGACTTTTTGGGAAGAATATAAACATTTAATCCATACCTGTGTTTATAGTGTATCAATTTCTCATTTAATAAATCACTTACTATTTCCCGTTTCATGGACAATTCATCCCTTCTTCTTGTTAGTTAGAAAATAAACGGTATCCATAACTACATTATTGGAAACCTCAACTATCTGATCTATATTTACATTTTCAATTCTTTCAATATAATCCTCCAGTGTAATGTTGGATTCCGTTATACTGTTATCCAGGTAATAATCGATTAAGTGAGATGGTTGATCTGCTATGCCTTTGAGGGAGTTAATCAATGAGTTTACTGCTCCTTCATACTCCTGCTGAGTTATGTCTCCCTTAGTCATAGCGTTCAACTGTTCCATAATAATATCCAGTGTCTGTTCATCCTTGTCCACATCAATACCCGCACTGACAAACATCAGTCCTTTGAATTTTTCAAGACGGGCAAATGCATAATATGCCAGACTGGCCTTTTCTCTGACATTAATGAACAGCTTGGAATGAGGACCCCCTCCTAAAATACTGCTGTATACCAGCAATGGAAAATACATTTTGTCCTGAGCGTTTATATTTGTTCTAAAGCCGATGACAAGCTTACCCTGATTTACATCAATTTCCTCCGTCACTGTTTTCTGTTTTATCTGCAGCTTTTTATACGGCGTAATTGGAATGCTTTTAATTTGCCTCCTCTCCATAGAAAGGCTTCGCTCCAACAGAAGTTTAACTTTCTCAGGATCCACATTTCCTACAACAAATATGTCCAGTGGACTGGAACGCACGATATCTTTGTATACACTATACAGCCTGTCTGCATCCAGATTATCCAGTTCCTCTTCGCTGCCAAATACATACCGGCTGTATTTCTCGTCTCTGCACATCTCCTGAACACATCTTTCCAGACTGTATTGTATTTTATCATTAATTAAAGAGCGGATTCTGTTTTTTAAATTCTCTTTTTCCTGTTCTACATAGCTTTTTATAAAGCGGCCTTCATGCAACACGGGCCGGTTGATAATTCTATTTAAAAAATATAATGACTGTGCCAATAATCCCTGTTCAGCCACATATTCATCATTGACTACTTCCATTGAAAAACGCAGTATTTGTCTTTCGCCCTTCTTCTGTACACCTACACTAAACTGAGCCCCATATAAACTTTCCAGATGTCGCTGAATATCCTTAAGAGTAGTAAAGCCTTCACAGCCCCTTCGTAACACAGCTGGTATCAGGGCATTATATGTATAATCGTCGTCCAAATCTCTGTGAAAGCAAAAGCTTGTTGTAACGGTTTTAAACTTATCGGTAGGTAAAACAAAAAGCCGTATCCCTTTTTCCAGATCTATCTTCTCCATGTTCACTACATATCCCTCCTAAATCATTTGCGCGTCAAAACTTCCGGGGGTCACAGGAACAATTTATTATTTCGTTTTTAATTTGAAAAATCCTTTAAAAATATTATTCTTAAGTAAAATATTTCTATACACATAAATTAAATAAACAACTGTAAAATAACTTTGGATTCAATAACCGGTTAATTAAATAACAGACCGCTCCATATATAAAAGATATAAACTGTTGAAGTGTATAAGAAACCTGGAATAAAACTTGCATATTTATTAAAGTATTAATATAATAATTTCATGTTTTATATGAAAGGGGATGCTTATGTGCGAACAGATTAAACAGATTGCCATGAGAATTAAAGAACTCAGGGAGATTTCCGGCATATCCCCGGAAAAAATGTCCGGGATGTTTAATATCCCTTTGGAACTGTATCAAAAATATGAATCCGGAGAAGTAGATATCCCTGTGGGCTTTTTATACCAAGTAGCAAATGAATTTAATGTGGAACTGACTACAATTTTGTCAGGTGAGGAGCCTAAACTGCGCATATACTCACTTGTAAGAAAAGGTAAGGGACTGGAGGTTGAAAGAAGAAAGGAATACAAATACCGAAACCTGGCATACAATTTTGTTCATAAAAAAGCGGAACCCTTTTTGGTAACTGTTGAACCAAAACCCGATGACTACCCGGTCAGCCTAAACTCACACCCTGGACAGGAATTCAATTATGTACTGGAAGGTACACTTAAAGTTATTATTCATAATTATGAACTTATACTTAATGAAGGAGATTCACTCTTCTTCGACTCAAACTATAAGCATGGAATGTTGGCTTTAAACGGAAAGCCAGCCAAATTTCTGGCAATTATAGTTTAGCATGCAGTAACTGCTGTACAAAATAACATATGAGGAGTAGGTTATAGATGTTGAACAAATTTCTACCAAGAACTGCTTTTGAAACATATGAGGATTTTGCAGAGAATTTTCAAATAAAAATCCCTGATAATTTTAACTTTGCTTTTGATGTTGTGGATGAGCTTGCCAGAAAGAAACCAAATAAAACAGCAATAGTATGGTGCAATGACAATGGGGATGAAGCATTTTTCACATTCTCTCAGCTAAAACATTATAGCGACAAAGCTGCAAACTTTTTCAAATCCATCGGCATAAAAAAGGGAGACCCGGTAATGCTCATTCTAAAAGGCCGTTATGAATTCTGGATATGCCTTATTGCCCTGCACAAGCTGGGAGCTATTGCAGTGCCGGCTACCCATCTCCTCACTGCAAAGGACATTGTATACAGAAACAATGCTGCAAGTATCAAAATGATACTGGCGGTAGATGAAACGGCATTGCTTGAGCATATAGATAAAGCACAGGAAGAATCCCCTACACTGCAATATAAAGTAGTAATTGGAAGCAAAAAGCGGGAAGGCTGGATAAACTTTGATGAAGGGTTATCAGCGGCTAGTTCCGTATTTCTACGACCTACAGGGTCAGAAACCACAACAAACCGTGATATATCTCTGCTGTATTTTACTTCCGGTACTACCGGATATCCTAAAATGGTCCAGCACAACTTCACTTACCCGTTAGGACATATCATAACGGCAAAATTCTGGCAAAATGTTGAAGAAGACGGTCTTCACTACACAGTAGCAGACACCGGATGGGCGAAAGCTGTCTGGGGAAAAATTTATGGACAATGGATAAGCGGGAGTGCGGTATTCGTATATGATTATGACAGATTCGACCCGAAAAGGTTGCTTCAGATAATTGAAAAGTACAAGGTTACCAGCTTCTGCGCACCTCCAACCATATATCGTTTTTTGATCAAAGAAGATTTAACCCAATACAATCTTAGCAACCTAAAATACTGCGTTGTGGCCGGTGAACCACTCAATCCGGAAGTTTACAACCAGTTTTTGAAAGCAACGGGAATAAAGCTGATGGAAGGTTACGGACAAACAGAATTAACCGTCGCAATAGCTACTTTCCCCTGGATGAAACCAAAGCCAGGTTCAATGGGCAAGCCTGCTCCGGGATACGATATTGATATAATAGATGAAGAAGGCAGATCCTGTGATGTTGGTGAACAGGGACAAATAGTTATCCGGACCAACAGAATCAAGCCCGCCGGAATGTTTGACGGTTATTACCGCGACACAGAAAGAACCAGAGAAGTATGGCATGATGATATATATTATACCGGCGACATGGCCTGGAAGGATGAGGACGATTATTACTGGTTTGTTGGCCGTGCCGACGATGTTATAAAAAGCTCCGGATATAGAATAGGACCTTTTGAAGTTGAAAGTGCGCTTCTGGAGCATCCTGCCGTTTTAGAATGCGCAATTACAGGAGCTCCTGATCCCATTAGAGGCCAGGTAGTAAAAGCAACTGTCGTTCTGGCTAAAGGTTATCAACCATCTCAGGAGTTGGTAGTGGAGCTTCAAAATCATGTAAAGAAGACAACTGCGCCTTATAAATATCCAAGAATAGTTGAATTTGTAGATGAGCTCCCCAAAACTATCAGCGGTAAAATACGCAGAGTAGAAATAAGGACAAAGGATAATAAATGAAATAAAGGGATGATCCTGGAGATGTATCTCCAGGGGCATCCCTTTATAATATTATGCAGATAAGGCCTCCGCTTCCTTCATTAATAATTCTCTGTAAAGTTTCCTGAATTTTGAATTGGGCATCTTCCGGCATCCTCATAAGCTTGTTGGCCAACCCTTCTTTAACCAGTTCATGCAGTGATTTGCCAAATATATTTGTTTCCCATAGCATGGAGGGATCGTTTTCAAACTCCTGCAGTAAATATCTCACCAGCTCTTCACTCTGTCTTTCAGTACCTACAATAGGAGATACCTCAGTCTGTATATCTACACGTATTAAATGCAACGATGGAGCACTGGCTTTAAGCCGGACACCAAAGCTGTTGCCTCTTCTGACAATTTCCGGTTCCTCCAGGGTTAGCTCCTCCATGGAAGGAGGTACGGTTCCATATCCTGTTTCATAAACATCACGCAGCGCACCTGCTATCCGATCATATTCTTTTTTCGCCACAGCCAGCTGCTTCATCAGACCTATTAACTGATAATCACCTTCTAACTTGTAACCGCATTCCTCACCAAGTATTCTGTAGAACATGCCAGGTTTTACATCAACTGTAATGGTTACCTTACCGTTGCCTAAATTAATATTGCTGATCTTTGGCCATTCAATGTATTCAAGTTGCTCATCCGCTATCCCTATTCGTTCTACGTCCCGTACCCTGTAAACATTGTCAATTACATTTTTCACATATTCAAGAACATATTTCACCAACCAGTGATCCTCATCCAGCGTTTGCACCCATTTGGGAGTGTCAATGTGGATCTCGGTTAATGGAAATTCAAATAATACGCTGCTTAATATGTTATTTATATCCTGGGTGGTCAGATTTAGCACATCCACAGACAATACAGGTACATCATATTTTTCTTCCAAAGCATTCTTAAGTATGACAGTTTCCTGACTTTCAGGATGCCTTGAATTCAGGATGATAATAAATGGTTTGTTAATCTCCTTCAGCTCGCTGATAACCCTTTCCTCAGCCTCTACATAATTTGCCCTCGGTATATCCGTGATGCTGCCGTCTGTAGTAACAACCAATCCAATTGTAGAATGATCGGTTATCACCTTTCTTGTTCCCAATTCAGCTGCTTCTTCAAAAGGTATATCGTAATCAAACCAAGGTGTACGTACCATACGCGGACCGTCGTCCTCCATATGCCCGATGGCACCTTTGACAAGATATCCTACGCAGTCAACCATTCTCACTCTAAAATTGGCTGTCTCTCTAATGGTTATATCAACCGCTTCATTGGGAACAAATTTGGGCTGAGTTGTCATAATAGAACGCCCGGTTCCGCTTTGAGGCATTTCGTCCCTTGCTCGTTCCTTTTTGAAACCGTCTTCCATATTCGGCAAAACCAATAAATCCATGAATTTTTTTATCAAAGTTGATTTGCCTGTACGTACAGGTCCTACTACTCCTATATAAATATCGCCATCGGTTCGCTCAGCTATATCCCGGTACAAATCAAACTTCTCCATCCATTCCCCTCCTTTTTCTCCACACCACATTTTACTGCCTTAATCCATATGGTTCTTAACCCGATAAACCATGCATGCATATATACACAATCTATTACAATTATGCATAGTAATATATATTGAAGGGGAATGAAGTTTATGACAAGTTATCGGAAAAATGGTGTTTTTCTAATATATATTAAAATTTCCCGTTATATTTTTCATCTCATGGTTTTTATCTCTATGCATTAACTCCACCACAGCCTCTCCGGGATCTTTTCCTTCATAAAGTACATAATACAGCTGTTCCGTTATAGGCATTTCAATATCAAGTTCATTTGCCAGCCGATAAGCAGCTTTACAGGTGTTAACCCCTTCCACCACCATACCTATGCTATCCAACACATAGTTTAAGGGTTTGCCCTGCCCTATAAGGATTCCCGCCCGCATGTTACGGCTGTGCTTACTTGTACATGTTACTATTAAATCACCAATTCCCGAAAGGCCCCAAAAAGTCGAAGGAGAAGCTCCAATAGCTTCGCCTAACCTCGAAATCTCTACCATACCTCTGGTTATCAGAGCAGCTTTGCTGTTGTCTCCATAACCCAATCCATCATTTATGCCGGCTGCCAAAGCAATAATATTTTTCAGAGCCCCGCCTATTTCAACACCGATAATGTCTGTACTGGTGTATACCCTGAAATTCGGACCCATTAATAAATTCTGAATAAATACTGCGTCATCAATATTTGAGGAAGCGCATACTACAGCTGTGGGAATATCACGGCTTACCTCTTCAGCATGGCTTGGTCCGGACAAAACCACAACCCGTGCGCCGGGGATCTCCTGTCGGATAACCTGTGACAGCCTGTATAATGTCTGTGCCTCCAATCCCTTCGCAGTGTTAACAATTATATGTCTATCATTGATAAAATTAAGCATTTGATGTGACATATTTCTGACATGATGTGACGGTACAGCCAGTATAGTTACCCGAACATCCAGCAGGATTTCATCTAAAGCCTGGGATGGAATAACATTGCCTGGTATTATCACCCCCGGCAGGTATTTTGTATTTTCCCTGTTAATGGCAATCTGATCGTATACGCGCTTACTATGTACCCACAGTTTTACTTGAATACCTTTTTTGGCAAGCATGACAGCCAAGGCAGTTCCCCAGCTGCCTGCTCCTACCACAGCAATCCTATGATGATCCATGTAACCTTCTCTATTGTACTCTTGACCGTTCACCTAATTTATTCTCCCTTCCCGACAGCAGACGGGAAATATTGCTTCTGTGTCTGATGAGAGCCATGCTTCCGAGCAATAATCCAAACAGTACTATGCTCCATCTGTATCCGAATACAATCAGCAGAATGGGCAGCAAGACAGCTGCTGTTATTGAAGCTAATGAAACATACCTGGTTATGGCAATTATTATGACTCCTATAACAAAAAGTATACCGCTTATGACAGGAAAATGAATCAGTATAACCCCAAAGGAGGTTGCTATTCCTTTTCCTCCTTTGAAATTTAAAAAAACTGACCAGTTGTGCCCGGCAATAACCGCTACTCCTGCTGCATATGCACCTGCTTCACCGGCAATCCATCTTCCAATAAGGACTGCTATGACTCCCTTGAGTATATCTGCCAAAAATACCGCAATTCCCGCTTTAAGTCCAAGAACCCTGAAAGTGTTGGTGGCCCCGACATTACCGCTGCCATACTGCCTTATATCAATCTTTTTAACAAATTTTCCGATCAAAAATGATGGCGGTATGCTGCCGAGCAAATAGCATAAAACAACCACAAATATGAATTTCATCCCGATACCTCCATTGTCATTTCTTTTGACGAATTAACAACCTGATAGGAGTTCCATCGAGTCCAAAAGTTTGGCGTAAATAGTTCTCCAAATATCTCTGATATGACACATGCATAAGCTTGGGATCATTTACAAACAAGACAAACGTAGGCGGTTTAACCGAAACCTGAGTACTGTAATAGATCCTCAGTCTCCTGCCTTTAACTGATGGTGGAGGAGTAATGGCAATAGCATCTGAAATACATTCATTCAATATGCCGGTAGATATTCTAAAGGCATACTTTTCGTAAACATAGTTTACCAGTTCAATTATCCTGTTTACCCTCTGACCCGTCTTGGCAGATATAAATATATCAGGTGCATAGCTCATGAAACCAAGCCTTTGCATTATTCGTCGACGAAATTCATTCATGGTATAATCATCCTTGGGAATCAAATCCCACTTATTAACAACAATAATAGAAGCCTTCCCCTCTTCATGCACCAATCCTGCGATTTTTGCATCCTGCTCCGTAGCTTCTTCAGTTGCATCAATCATAATCAAAGCCACATCGCATCGCCTGATTGCAGTAAGGGCCCGGAGTACACTGTAACGCTCCAGAGATTCGTTTATCCGGCTTTTCCTTCTGATTCCGGCAGTATCAATAATCACATACCTCTGGTCATCAATTTGAAACGGGGTATCCACTGCGTCCCTTGTGGTTCCGGGGATATTGCTTACAATTACCCGTTCCTCACCTAAAATCCGGTTTACAAGTGACGATTTTCCTACATTAGGTTTGCCAACCACCGCAATCTTTATAATATGTTCATCCTTATCATCCACATCCGACTCAGGAAAATAGCTGACAACCATATCGAGCAAGTCCCCTAATCCTCTTTTATGGGATGCGGAAATCCCAATAACTGCCCCTATTGCAAGGTTGTAAAAATCCAATACCAGCTCTTCATCCTGGGGAGTATCAATTTTATTAACAGCCAGCAACACGGGTTTCTGAGTTTTTCTGAGAAAGTTTGCTACTTCCTGATCCACGGGGGTAACCCCTGCCTTCCCGTCAGTTAAAAAAATGATTACATCGGCTGTTTCGATGGCTATTTCAACCTGGCGTCTCATCTGAACCAGCAACGGATCGTTACTTTTCGGATCAAGCCCGCCAGTATCAACCAGAGTAAACTGTCTGTCCAGCCATTCGGTATCGGCATATATTCTGTCCCGTGTCACTCCAGGCTGATCATCAACTATTGATATCCTCTTTCCTATAATATTATTAAAAAAAGTGGATTTGCCAACATTTGGCCGACCGACAATTGCTACAATAGGTTTACCCATTTTTACCTTTTCACCCCTTTCACCCATATCCAGCAAACGTTGCCACGATTTTCATAAAACCCCTACTGTTTTTGTTAGCTGTTTATATTACCTGCTACTAAATTGCGTTACACTTTTATTATCATCTAAAACCCATACTAAGTCAATAAAAATCATTTCCGGTCAAAATAGTTTTCTTTACTCTTGATACCAGCTCCACAAAATGCGGGTAGCTTCTCCTTATTCCCCAAATTGTCATCGGCCCCCCTATGCCGGGCAATCCCAGCCTTCTGGAGATTATTCCTCCCATCGCTGTTACAGGGTGTAATTGCACCAGCGCACCGACAAACAAAATTTCCGGCCGGGAAATACCATTAAAGTTAAGATAACTTTTTATTGCCGGGATAACCACATTCTTTCCATCCTTCATTCCAACTACGTAAATATCCCATCCCATATCATCTTTCCCCATAAATACCGGCTTCCCTAATTCTTTATTTTCCATTTTATCATAAAAGGGAATTGCTTTAAACTCATACATTTCGGGTATTCGATCATCCGGAAGGTATTTCAAATGAATTGAAGCACAGGTAACAGATGTATGAGCTCCTCCATAACAATGATAAAACAATTTCATATCTTGAGTATTCACCTCTTCTTCATATCCATCGTTTTTAGTCTTTCCTTTACTGTTTTTGTTGCATTTGAAACACATGGATACTTTCGAACAATCCAGTATGAAAACAGTTTCCTGCAAATTACCCTGTTAATCCGATGTGCCAATAAAAAACCGATTATACGTGGCAGTATTCCCTCTTTTTTTCTTACATCCACATGGTAAATGGTATCATCCAGGTGAAACATTTTATTTATGTGCATCTGTGCCTTTTTAACAACCGAAAAATATCTCTTGCATCCCAGAATATATACCTCCCGTAACTCTTCATCTACTCCTACATAAATTAAATTTCCATATTGTTCACCGTATAAACGGCATATTTCAAAATGTTTTTCTATCTGTCTCTTTTCAGGGATGCTATTTTCTTTATAAAACCCCAGATGAAAAGCAGCAAATAAAAATGCTCCATAAGTTCCTCTATAGCCACAATATATAACTTTCAACTCTGGCTTCTCTCCTCATAAGTCTTATAAGCTAAAAACAAATGATAATTTTTAAACATAAAACCGAGCTGCGAGGGTATTGTCAGCAGCCCGGTTTTTTTGTCTTATTCCCGTTTATCATCTTTATCTTTAAAGGATCCCGTAACTTTTGATAGCATCTCTCTTCTTCCCCCGCTTATGGCAAAGAATATCCCTGCTCCCGCTACAACCAGCAGCACCAGCCATAATATTCCCCTGCTTCCTCCGCGCGTGTCTTCCTGAGTGATCGGCTCCGGGCGATAAGTACCTTTTTCTTCACCTTCCTGGGTTTTACCCTTCACAGTTCCTCCAAACATGGCCTTGTCTATTACAACTGCAAGATGTTCAGCTGCCCTCTTTGCTGACTCTTTGCTGTTTTCATGGGTACCAAATTCGAACAGCAGTGACCGTGGAGAAAGTTCCTGATTGTAAGCTCCTCCTCCAATATAAATATCCTTTATCAATCCCGGATATACTTTATCTGCTACAGCTTTGATCTTGTAAGCCAGCTCCTCGTTAGCCTTTCTGTTCTGATTTCGGGAGCCTATCACAATCCTTACTTTTGTCATAGACTTACCGTCGACCTTTGTGGCATAAACACGGGCAGGTACCGCATCCCTGTGAATATCAAAAACAGCAGCTACAGGAGAATGCTGCTTCATCAAATTTACAGCTGTTTGCCTGGAACGCCTGTACGCCCCTGCATCATGAGGTTCATGTGGTGTTTTGTCCAATATGGCATTTATTCCCCTGTTCTGCAAAGCATTTTTGAATGTCTCAGCCACATCTAGAATTCCCCCTTCACCAGGCTTTGTGTGAGAACCGTCGGAGGGAATATAGGATTCATCAGTATGGGTTGAATAAAGCAGTATATTTGCGTTTTTGTCTATACCTTGCACCCATACATCAATGGATGCTATATCTTCTTCAATCTCCGGAAGTTTCACATCACCCAGGTATTTGGCCACTGCCCTCTTTTTATCCTTATCTACTGATGTGACTGAATAATGCTTGTTATCCTCGCTGATATACTCGTCTTTTGCCAATATCTCCCTTGCCATCATGGTTAACTCATTGCCCGATTCATCAAACAGGGTGTAATACCCGGCCTGTGGTTCAAACCAGTCATCAGCATAAACCTTCGGTATATACCACCCTATGGCGGCAGCTAGCAAAAGACATACAATTAACAGTTTTTTAGCTGCCTTGTTCATTCTCATCATCACCGCCTTCATATTTGTTTTCACTACGTTCTCGTCTCATAAATTCACCCTGTTGATAGACCATGGATTTTTTTGCAGTGCCTCCCTGAATTCTTTCCCGCAGCTCCCCTACCACTTCAGCCAGTATTACCGCTAGAAATCCTGCTATCACTACTGTATCTACAGCCCCGGCACCCCCCAAACGAATCCTGGTTGGGATACCCAGCAATATATTTTCAATTGCCTGAGCCAGATCTGCCAGTATCACACCTAATACTCCGGCAATAAAAGATGCTCTCCGGGACCGTCCAAACAAATAACCGATAACTCCTGCGATAATACCATAGGCATAGTTGGGATCTATAATAATGGTTTCAGGCTCTGATGGCATATAGCGTCCAGCAAGGTAAACACCTAAACCGGATAGTATAGCGGCTATAGCAGCTCTCGCCTTTTCCATACCGGTACCGGCTTTTACAAACAGATAGATGACAAGAATGAGGGGAACAACAGCTCCTCCAATGTTTATAAACAAATCTCTTCCCAGAGGTATATCCGGAATGAGACTGCCTATAAATATTGCCACCATAAACAATACGGCTGTTTTGTCGCTTAATCGCATTCTATCCAGCATTCGTTGCCCGACGCCGAATAATACAAGTATAGTTGCTACTACCAATAACGTCAGTCCTAATGGCATTGTATCCCACCTTTCATTTTTCTTTTATCAACCCCTCATTTTATATTTCCCTGGGTACAAGTCATATATTCTTTAAGAAGTTCAAGTTATTTTCATTACTGATATCTCAATCTATACTCAAGAAAAAACAAAAAAGCTGACGTTCTATGCTCTAGTAGAAGTCGTCAGCTTAACAAACTAACAGGCTTATATCATTTAATTGAATCCACAGCAAGGATGGATTTAACAGTATGGTTTACATATTATTTCATGTATCCTGGTCTCGAGGATGCTGCTGGCATGGGATGGTGTTAATATCACGGCTGTATCAGCCCCTTCCCCGGTACCGCCTACGGCAATTACAGGCTGTCCATATGGTATAAGACCAGCATCCAAAGCCATAACCGCAATTTCTACGCATACCTTTACACCCTGTCCGAACATTCTTAGGGTATGGGCCATTATTTCAACCGGATATGTACCACCGAATTTCCTGCTTAAGCCCCTTTCTGCTCCGCTCAATACATGCGTCGTGGTAAGCACTTTCACTCCGGATCCTGTAAGCCGTTGACGAACATCAGCAGGCATCTCATTCCCGCCCTTCTCTTTAAAACCGTTTACATGGGTTACGCATACCGTTTCTATATCACTTGCATCCTTAAAATAATTGGCGGTATACCCTGAACAGGATGCCACAACAATATGGCGTATGTCTCTCTCCCGTGCAGTTTTTAAAGCCAGCTCCACCGTCTTTTCTGTATTTTGTTTGCCTTCGGCCTGGAAATACATGTCGCATCATCCCTCCCTGTTTATATTCCATTATATATATACAAATATAAACAAAACATCATAAGATCTGCTCTTTGCTGTTTTTCAGTCTGTCAGATATATCAAATTGATCCCACGGATAATGAATTGGAGGCAGGCAATCAAATACCATTTCCTCTTTTCTTGTAGGATGTACAAGCTTTATGGCTAAAGACCAGAGGGCCAGCTGCTGACCGGGTTTATTAACATTCTGTCCATATTTCTGATCTCCATATAGAGGGAAGCCTTCAAAGGCAAACTGCACCCTTATCTGGTGGGGACGGCCGGTAATAAGATTTATCCTGACCAGACTCAAAACATCGGCAGTCTCGTTTATATCCAGACTCTGTATAACCTCATACTCCAATATGGCTTTCTTTACGTCTCCTTTTGGTTGCCGATAACAATATACTGTATTTGTCCTGCTGTTCTTATATAAATAATGTTCAAACCTTCCATTCTTTTTTGGCTTTCCCCTCACAACAGCAAGATAAATTTTTTTAAATGTACCTTCTCGTATTTGATTTGATAGCCTGGAAGCAGCTTTAGAAGTCCGTGCAAAAACCATAACTCCGCCTACCGGACGATCCAGTCGGTGAACCAGACCCAGGTAGACATTGCCGGGTTTTTGGTATTTCGTTTTTACATAATCCTTCAACACCGTTAAAAGATCAGCATCCCCGGTTACATCACCCTGGGACAGCATGTTCACCGGCTTTTCAACCACCAACAGATGATTATCTTCATACAGTACATTTATTTTCTGCTTATATTCCATATGCATGCAGTCCTCGCAAAAATTTAATCCCGCTATCACACGAAGAGCACAGTATCATCAGCTCAGTCTGTAACTCTTCTCAGCAGATATGTCCTTTTCCGGTATAACAACCTGCTTTTGAACAAAAACAGACTATGAAATGCATCATTGATAACATTATTTTGCTTCCATACAGTTTATGTATACCTTTCTGCGTCTGGGCCCGTCAAATTCACAAAAATATACGCCCTGCCATGTGCCCAGTAAAGGCTTTCTGTTTGCAATGATTACATTACAGCTGGAACCAATACAGGAAGCCTTAACATGTGCATGGGAATTCCCCTCAATATGCCTGTAGTCACCTTTTACGGGAAATACCTTGTCCAGAGTTCTAATAATGTCAAACGCTACATCGGGATCAGCATTCTCGTTAATGGTTATTCCGGCAGTAGTATGCGGGCAAAACACCAGCGCCATTCCATTTTCAATGCCGCTTTCCTTAATAGCACGTTCCAGCAGATGGGTTATGTCTACAAACTCCTGGTTTTTACTGGTAGAAACCGAGTATTGAAATAAATTACTCAATATCTTTGCACCCCGCTCATCAGAAATAATAAACATCCCTTTACATTGTTTATATTTTATATCCTGGTTTTATTAATTCCAACAATAATAAATTATCATGTTTTTTGTCGTACATCAACCAAAAAAGGAGTATACGGCGTATAAATAGTTTTGGGGAAAATGATGGAAATCAGCCGGCGGAAATGCTTAGAACCTGTTAATGCAGCGGAGGAATAAGCCGAATCACTGTTTGAGCGAAGCGGGTCTGATTAAGGCCCCGGAGTATGTGTTACAGGTTTTTAACCTTGGAGCTCCAGTGATTGAAATCACTTTCTCCAATAAATCATGTGATTTCCATAATATTCTGCAAATATATTATCCGGTTGATAAAATGTAACGATTGACATTTCAGAGTAATATTGATATTATTTTTACAAGCAGGATGGTTTGGTAGTATGGAAGGGTAATGAAAATTGAATAAAGGTATTTTTTGTGTAATGTAGGATGGTAGAATGGAAGGTCTCTATAAACACATAGACCTATTTATGCATTTTAACCCCTACGGGGGTTTTTTGTTTTATTAGAGTATGGGAGGACGGTAGAAATGTTTTACAGAAACAGAGTACTTGTGTTCTTTGCAATTCTTACAGTGATGTTTATATTGACATATTGTACCTCAGCCAGTATTGCTGCCCAAAGGGGAAGCGTACTGGGAAGCAAAGCTACTGAAAATGCAAGCAAAGAAGAGATTATAGATCTTAAACTCGCTCATTTCTTTCCTGCAACACATCCGATAGAAGCGGAATTATTGAATACATGGACGAAATTAATAGAACAAGCCACACAGGGTAGGGTAAGGATCACCAGTTATCCCGGTGAAACATTGCTTAAAGCCAATGACATATACCAAGGGGTATTGGACGGTGTGGCCGATATTGGTCTGTCATGTTTTTCATATACAAGAGGGCGTTTCCCGGTACTTGAAGTGTTTGAACTACCTGGAATAATATACAGCAGCGCTGAAGCTGCGAGCAAAACTGCATGGGAAGGTATAAAAAGAATACAGCCCAAAGAAGTACAGAACACAAAACTCATGATGGTTCTTGCAACCGGTTCGGGTGATATTTTTGCAAAAGTACCTGTACGGAATTTAGACGATCTGCAGGCATTGGAAATAAGGGCTACCGGCCTTAGCGCAAAAACCCTTGATCTGCTGGGAGCGATGCCTATTGCAATGGCCCAGTCTGAAGCTTATGAAGCTTTGTCTAAAGGCATGGTAAAAGGAAACCTTGCGCCTGTGGAAGTATTAAAAGGCTGGAAACATGCTGAGGTTACCAAGTATTTGACAAAAACTCCATTCCTATACAATACACTGTTTTTTATGACAATGAATCTGGATAAATGGAATTCACTAGCACCTGATATACAAGACGCTATACTGGACGTTAATGAGCAATGTTTTCACGAAATAGCGGCTGGTTTGTGGGACAGGCAAAATGAGAGTGCCCTTAAATGGGCTGTTGAAGAGATGGGTATGGAAATAATTGAACTTGCCGGGCAGGAGAAAGAATTATGGATTGATAAAGTTGAACCTATTCAGCGGGAATATGTAAAGAAAATGAACGAAAGAGGTTTAAATGGTCAGGGGATACTGGACACGGTAAAACAGCTTGCTGAAAAATATAACGATGAAATGATGAATGGAGAGAGGTAGTATGGGTTGGTTTGATAATTTTCTAAAAAAAACAGGCAAACTTCTGGACACAATTGCCGGCTGCGGTATTGTAGTCACAATGCTCCTGACCGTATTTAATATATTGACAAGACGTTTGGCGGGATGGTCAGTTTTGGGCATATCTGAATATGTTAGCCTTATCTCGGCATTAGCTATAGGTTGTTCTTTGGCTAATTGTGCCATGCTCGACGGCCATATCAGAGTTCAGGTCTTCGTTCAAAAATATCCGATCGCAGTAAAAAAAGTGATTAATACTGTTATAAGTATTATTTCATTTATATTCTTCATATTTGTCACATGGCAGCTGATTGCGTATGGAAACAGGATCAGGGTGAGCGGGGAGATTACTTCAACTGCTGAAATTCCATTTTATCCTTTCATATATATAATTGCATTTGGAATATTCTTTCTTTCACTTGTTAATTTATTACAATCCATAAAACATATAAAGGAGACAGGTAAAAATGGGTGAACCAATAATCGGTATAATAGGTGTACTTGGATTTTTAGTGCTATTAGCTTTAAATATGCCAATCGCTTATGCAATGGCTATTGTAGGTGTAATAGGTTTTAGTATCCTGGTATCGCCATCGGCAGCATTTAGCATGCTGGCAACTGAAATATATTCTAATTTTGCTTCCTATTCATTAAGTGTAATTCCCATGTTTGTATGGATGGGATTTTTAGCCTATTATTCGGGGATAGGTACCAGACTGTATAGGTTTGCATATAACCTTGTTGGGCATCGTCCCGGAGGGCTGGCAATGGCAACCGAAGCTGCCTGCGCAATATTTGGCGCTATCTGCGGCTCAAATACTGCAACTGCTGCCACCATGGGCGCTATTGCCCTGCCGGAAATGCGGAAATATAAATATGATGATTCACTATCCACTGCCAGTGTGGCTGCCGGCGGTGCTTTAGGGATATTAATTCCACCCAGCGTCATATTGTTGGTATATGGAGTGTCAACGGAACAATCTATAGGACGGTTATTTATTGCAGGCATTGTTCCCGGTATTCTTCTTATGCTGCTTTATATGCTGGCCATACGAATTGTCGTATCCAGAAAACCCGCTCTTGCACCGGCGGGCACCAGGGCAACACTTGCTGAAAAGTTGAATTCTCTGCGCAATGGTGTATGGGAAGTAATTGTTGTGTTTAGTATCTCATTAGGTGGTTTATTCGCCGGCTGGTTTACACCTACCGAGGCCGGAGCTGTAGGATGTGCCGGAATTTTGCTGGTAACTATCTTAAAGGGGCAACTTACACGTGAAAATTTAATTAAATCCTTGAAAGATACCACCAAGACTACAGCTATGATCATGTTTATGGTTGCCAGTGCCATGATATTCGGGCGTTTTATAGCGATAAGCAGATTACCCTTTGAACTGGCAAACTGGGTGTCTGCATTGAATATACATCCTTTCTTGGTAATGGTTTTTATAATTCTGGTCTATCTGGTACTGGGATGTTTCATTGACGCCCTGGCACTTATTTTACTTACCGTTCCAATATTTTACCCTGTGGTTGTAAATGTACTGGGAAGAGATCCTATATGGTTTGGTGTGATAATTGCTTTGGTGGTGGCAACAGGTGTTATCACACCACCGGTGGGCATGAACGTTTTTGTCGTTAAGGGGGTTGCCAGGGACGTTTCGCTTGAAACTATATTCAAAGGAGTCTGGCCATTTTTAATTGCAGCTCTTGTATGTGTACTTATTTTAATTGCATTTCCCCAAATAGTCACATTTTTACCGGAATTGTTATCATAAAGGCTAAAACATTCTATAAAGCTAAATCGTCAATTATATGTTTTGCTGAAAATTATGGAAATTACCTTGCGAAAAGGCTTAGAATCTGTAAACTTGCTCCGGGACCTTCATCAAACTCGCTTCGCTCAAACAATGATTCGGCCTATTCCTCCGCTTCGTTAACAGGTTCTAAGCCTTGGAGCTCCAGTAATTGAATAATATTCTGCAAATAATGTTAACAGCGGGGATTATTCAGCCATCCTTTTTAAAGCCTGGATATCGTTTATCCGTACCGATGCCCTGTGAAAATCAATGGTGCCCTCGTCCCTCATATTACACATCTCTCTTGAAAGAGAAGGCCGTGATACGTTTAAAAAATCCGCCAGCTCATTACGGTTCATAGGCAGCATAAACATTGTTTTTCCTGTTTTCTTATATTGCTCCAGTAAAAATGTACTGATTTTACCGCGTATGCTTTTTATAGACAAATACTCCACTTTTCTGCTGAGGGCAAGTGCCCTTTCTGAAACTATCATAAGCATGTTCTCAATAAGTTTTCTGTGCCACGGGCATAGCTGTCTGCATTCACCAACAATTCTTTCCCGGCTAATAAACAGTACTTTGCAAGTTTTCTGAGCTTCAACGGTTACCGGCCATTTGGTATGTGTGGAAAAAGCTACAATTTCACCAAACACATCCCCGGGAGTCAGAAGCGTCATCATTACCCTGGTACCGGCGAAATTTTCTTTATATGCTATCGCCTCACCATCCAGCATTATTCCTATACCTTTGAACTCTTCTCCCGCAATAGCCACATAGTTATTTTTCTCATATTCATATATTCTTGGTTCAAGGCATTTAACCATGTTAACAATTTCATCATCGGCAAGACCTTCAAACAGTTCAGCTGCAGACAACACATCCACATATTTTTCTATATCCAAATTTTTATCACTCCTTAGTTTTTTGTAACATCAGATACCGACTCATCGATTTCAATTATATTATAATGGCAGCGACAAGACAAGGAAAAGTCAAAAACAAAACTATGAATTGTGTTTATATATATTAAATTTTAAGAAGTATAAAAAGTTTTGTTTAAGTTTGAAAGGAAGTGTTAGAAATATGATTAGGAAGATTGTAAAAATTGATCGTGAAAAATGTAACGGCTGTGGCCTGTGTATCGATGCTTGTCACGAAGGTGCTCTACAGCTTGTAGATGGAAAAGCCGAGCTTGTCTCGGAATCATACTGTGACGGACTGGGCGATTGTCTGCCAGTATGCCCAACCGGTGCAATTATAATTGAAGAGCGTGAAGCCGAACCATTTGATGAAGAAGCAGTCAAAAAGAATATGGAGAAAGAAGAATCACAGAACACGCTTGCATGCGGTTGTCCGGGCACAAGGATTCAATCAATGGCAAGAAATGCATCCCAAACTAATCAAAAACAGGTTCAAACCAATGTGGAATCACAGCTTCGTCAATGGCCATGTCAGATTAAACTTGTTCCTGTTAATGCCCCGTATCTTAACAATGCCCATCTGCTTGTAGCGGCTGATTGTACTGCATATGCATATGCAAACATACATCAGGATTTCATGCGCAACAAAATAACCCTGATTGGTTGTCCAAAACTGGATAATACAGATTATTCAAATAAACTGGCCGAAATATTAAGACACAATGAAATAAAGAGCATAACAGTCGTTAAAATGGAGGTACCCTGCTGCAATGGATTGTTATACGCAGTAAGGAATGCCCTTATCCTAAGCGGTAAGATGATTCCCTGGAACGTTGTCACCATATCCGTAGATGGAAGGGTCCTTGAAGAATAATCATCAGTGTAATGTGGGCAATGTTAAAAACTAAAATTTATAATATCTAGTCATAGCATTATTTATGCCTCACATTGCCCTCATCATATCAACAAACAAAAGAACATTTTTTTACGGGAGGTAAAGAAATTATGAACATGTTTTGTTATCAATGTCAAGAGGCAGCAAAATGTACAGGATGCACTGTAAGAGGTATATGCGGTAAAACCAGTGATGTATCAAACTTACAGGATCTGCTAATCTATGTTTTAAAGGGAATATCAATTTACAGCACGGAATTGAAAAAAGCCGGTGTTCAAACTCCGGAAGCAGACAACTTCATGGTTGATGGCCTGTTTTCTACTATTACAAATGTCAACTTCGGCAAGGAATACTTCATTGAAAAAATATCTCAGGCACTTAGGCTAAGAGAACAATTAAAGGATCAGGCAATAAGTGCAAACATCCAAATCGATAAAAACCTTCATGATGCCGCTGTCTGGACTGCCGAAACACCAGAAGAATTTGAAGCCAAATCTGCAACTGTTGGTATATTAGCTGAAGAAAACGAAGATGTCAGGTCATTGAAATCACTTGTATTATATGGCGTTAAAGGAATGGCAGCCTATGCTTATCATGCCCACGTTCTGGGCTTTGATGATCAGGAAGTGTACGATTTTATGCATAAAGCTTTGGCTGCAACAACTGACAGCAGTTTGACCGCTGATGACCTGTTGGCACTTGTCATGGAAACCGGTAAATTCAGTGTCCAGGTTATGGCGCTTTTAGATAAGGCCAATACTTCCACTTACGGCAATCCTGAAATCACCAAGGTAAACATTGGTGTGAGAAACAACCCCGGTATTTTAATAAGCGGTCACGACTTAAAGGATCTGGAAGAGCTTCTGAAGCAGACTGAAGGAACCGGTGTAGATGTATATACCCACGGCGAAATGCTTCCCGCCCATTATTACCCGGCATTCAAGAAATATGAACATTTTGCGGGAAACTACGGAAACTCCTGGTGGAAACAGGATAAAGAATTCCAAACCTTTAACGGACCTATTCTTATGACTACCAACTGTCTGGTTCCGCCCAAGGATTCGTATAAAGACAGACTGTATACCACCGGTGTGGTTGGTTTCCCTGGTGTAAAACATATACCGGCGAAAGAAGATGGAACAAAGGATTTCTCAGAGATAATCGAACACGCAAAGAAATGCGCTCCTCCTACAGAAATTGAAACAGGTGAAATAGTTGGAGGCTTCGCGCATGCAACGGTACTCAGTCTGGCCGATACGGTAGTGGAAGCCGTTAAATCAGGGAAGATAAAGAAGTTCTTTGTAATGGCCGGATGCGACGGAAGAATGAAGAGCAGAGAATATTATACCGAATTCGCAAGTAAACTGCCTCAAGACACGGTTATACTGACAGCCGGATGTGCTAAATACCGGTACAACAAGCTGAACTTAGGAGACATAGATGGTATACCCCGGGTACTGGATGCAGGACAGTGTAACGACTCATACTCACTTGCAATAATTGCTCTCAAACTAAAAGAAGCCTTCGGACTAGAAGATCTAAATGAACTGCCTATCGCCTACAATATAGCATGGTATGAGCAAAAAGCTGTTACCGTTCTGCTGGCATTGCTGTACCTTGGTGTTAAGAATATCCATCTTGGACCCACCCTTCCCGCGTTCCTGTCACCAAATGTAGCCAAAGTGCTGGTGGAGAAGTTCGGCATAGGCGGTATAAGCAATGCGGACGACGACATTAAGATGTTTACAGCTTAAGAATCATGTCCACAAATTAAACGGTTTGTCATCAGATATAAAAAGCTATTCCCATGCATAGTCTGCATTGGAATAGCTTTTTTTCTTACTTTATAAGTTTTGAAAGTTCTTTATACAGCGGAGTGCCCGCCTGTTTCAACAGGTCGAAAAACACTGTTTCGGTGGATGTTATAACGGCGCCCATCTCGCGCATAAGCGCCAGGCCGGTCTTATAATTATCCGATGTCCGCGAACAAACCGCATCATCCACTACAAAAACCGTATATCCCGACTTCAACAGCTCCCTTACGGTTTGAAAAACGCAAATGTGTGTTTCCATACCGGATACTATGACCTTTTTTCGTCCCAGCAGTTCCAGGGTTGACATTACTTCTTCAGTACAGGCAGTAAAGGTTATTTTTTCATATACAAAATCCGTATCCAGTTTATCCCTGATTTCATCAACAGTCTTTCCCAGACCCTTTGGATACTGTTCTGTCACAATTATAGGGATCTCCAGTTTATTTGCTGTTTCTATCAGGATTCCGGTGTTTGTTATTACCTGCTCCCGGCGCTCCATTACGGAAGCTAAACGCTGCTGTATATCAATTATCATTAAAACAGTATCATGGCTATGCAGAGTAAACTTATCCATATCAAGCATTCTTGTGCCTGCCTGTTAGAAAGCAGGTATCACACCACCTTCATAGGTCTCTTCAATAAATTTCCTCATTTTATCACTCCGCAGTGCTTCCATCAATTTCTTGAACTTCTCCTCATTTTCCTCACCGGCTCTTACAGCTACAATATTGGCATAAGGTGAATCCTTATCCTCTAAAATAAGAGAATCTTTGGTAGGCACCAGACCTGCCTCAAGGGCATAGTTGCCGTTTATTATGGCACCATCCACATCATCCAGTACTCTGGGCAGCTGAGCTGCTTCCAATGGGACAATCTTAATATTCTTCGGGTTTTCCACTATATCATTTTCAGTAGCAAGTATGCCGGCTTCTTCATCCAATTTTATCAAGTCATATTTTTCGAGAAGCAAAAGGGCTCTTCCACCGTTTGTAGGATCATTGGGTATGGCGATCTCACAACCATCAGGCAAATCATCGATAGAGTCATGTTTATTGGAATACAAGCCCATGGGTTCGATATGCACGCCGCCAATAGATACAATATCTATATTGTTTTCTTCTTTAAATGTATTCATATAAGGTTCATGTTGGAAGAAGTTAGCATCCAGTTCTCCTTCAGCCAGAGCAAGATTGGGCTTGTTATAATCGGTAAATTCTATAAGCTCTACCTTAATACCCTGATTTTCTAAATCATCTTTAATATGTTCTATCATTTTCGCATGAGGTTCCGGTGATACTCCAATCCTGATTAAGTTTTCCTTACTCTTGTTGTCAGCACATCCTGCAAAGGTAATAATTAAAAGACCAGCAATAATTAAGAATAAAAATATTTTTTTCATATTTATCTCCTCCATTCTGACTATTTTTTACTTATTTTTGAGGCTAATTTATTTCCGGTATATTGAATCCCTTGAACCAATAATACTATTACGATAACTGAAACCACCATTACATCCGTCTGAAATCTGTAAAGTCCATATCTGATTGCCAGATCTCCCAATCCACCTCCCCCAATAGCACCAGCCATAGCTGAATACCCGATTAGATTTATTATCGTCAGTGTTACCCCCATTATCAAAGATGGCATTGCCTCCGGTATAAGTATCTTGAATATTATCTGTGGAACGGTTGCACCTATAGAGTGTCCCAGTTCAATTACCCCTCTGTCAACTTCCTTCAAAGAACTTTCAATAACCCTGGCAACAAAAGGTGCTGCTGCAATTGATAGCGGTACTATTGTAGCAGTGGTTCCTATGGTTTTGCCGACAATCAATCTGGATAGAGGAAAAAGTAAAATCATCAGTATCAGAAAGGGAAAAGATCTTAAGATGTTTATAATACCATCCAATATTCTATACAAAGTGGGCTTCTCCCAAATACTTCCCTTTTCTGTTATCACCAGCAGGATTCCCATAGGAAACCCTAATATTAAAGAAAACAGGGTCGAGAAAAATACCATATATAGCGTCTGGAGCAAAGAAGGAATAAGCAGTTCCAGCATTTACATCACCTCCACTTCCACGTCGTGGGCTTTCAAATAATCGATGGCAGCTTGTATTTCCTCATCCGAACCGGTTAGTTCAACTATCAGATGTCCCGCACTGGTACTCATTAACTGACTGATATTGCCGGACAGAATATTGACATCAATATCAAATCTTTTAACCATGTGCGAAACAATAGGCTTTTTTACAATATCACCCCAGAAACTAAGTCTTAGAATACGCCCTTTAAACTCTGCCGGTTTTATAAACTCCTCCTGTATATCAGAGCTCAGGCTGTTGATAAAAGCCCTTGCTGTTTTTGACTTAGGCCGTTTAAACAGTTCTTCGACGGTGCTTATCTCCACTATTTCACCGTTTTCCATTATTGCAACCCTGTCACATATATCCTTGACAACCTCTATCTGATGAGTAATCATTATTATAGTTAATCCCAGTTCATCCCGTATCCTGCTTAGAAGATCCAAAATGGATTTGGTGGTTTGTGGATCAAGAGCAGATGTCGCTTCATCGCTTAACAGAATTTTTGGGTTATTGGCCAAGGCTCTCGCGATTGCAACCCTTTGCTTTTGACCACCGCTTAATTGAGATGGATAAACATTTCTTTTGTCTTCCAAACCCACATACTCCAGCAAAGCGTTTACCCTTGACTCAATCTCCTTTTTACTTGCTCCAATCAACTCCAAAGGGAGAGCAATATTTTCATATGTGGTCTTCTGCATTAACAGGTTAAAATGCTGAAATATCATTCCTATATTTTTTCTGGTTGTTCTCAATTCTTTTTTTCCCAGCGATGTTATATCAGTTCCATCAATGATTACTCGCCCTTCAGTCGGTTCTTCCAGCCTGTTTAAACACCTTATAAGGGTTGACTTCCCTGCCCCACTCAATCCTATAATGCCAAATATTTCTCCTTTGTCTATATGCATACTGACATTCTTAATTGCCCATAAATCATCATTTCCAACCTTAAAACATTTTGATAGATTTTGTATATCGACCATATCGCCTCTCCCTTTTTCTAAATATATAAAACTTAAACAAAAAAATTATAATAAAAAAGCCTCTTTTTGTTAAGAGAGGCTATAAAAAAGCCTCTTCAAAGAAGAAAGAGGCCGCTTCCTCTCTCATCTTTCGGTATATATAATATATACCGCAGGATTTGGCACCTT
>ERZ773359.677-NODE-677-length-48884-cov-18.054681_pt1 | contig 48884 bp, 40 predicted proteins | sample MGYA00374955_ERZ773359 | MGnify/ENA primary metagenome ERZ773359 (study PRJEB29098, sample SAMN04486028) | biogas fermenter metagenome | study: EMG produced TPA metagenomics assembly of the Biogas fermentation microbial communities from Germany - Plant 4 DNA1...
TTTATGCGGGGTCTTGACACGCACTACCATATCAGGGGCCGGGCATGCCCGGCCCCTGCAACCTCCGCCCTCTGGCCGGGCTGCTCAACTTCTTTTCCCCCAAACGGGCAGGAATTGACCGCATCGCGGGGAAAGATAATTATCAGCACCAAATCAGAGAGGGGCAGGTTCATGGTTTCCACTGCTTCCCTGGCGGCGATGTTTTTTACCTTGCTGCTATCTTTTTTTCTCCCCATCGGACTGGTCATCTATTTCTACCGGAAGTATCGATTTTCCCTAAAAGCCCTGCTAGTGGGCGCAGCCGTCTTCTTTTTGGGGCAAATCGTTATCCGGATCCCCTTGCTGATTTACTTGTCCTCCCTGGATTGGTTCAACGAATTATCCGGCAGTCTATTCTTCTCCGCCGTCATCGTCGGGGGGCTTACCGCAGGCCTGGTTGAAGAAGGCGGCCGCTATATTGGCTTCCGCTTCATTCTGCCAAAGGAGCTTTCCTGGAAAAACGGGCTCGCCTACGGCCTCGGCCACGGCGGCATTGAAGCGATCCTCCTGGTGGGGCTTACTTATGTCATCAACATTATTATCAGCCTGCTCATAAACAGCGGCCTATTTGACCGCTTCGCCGCGCCGCAGCTGGGCGAACAGGCATCGCTGATCAAATTTCATCTGGTCAATTTGCCGGCGCATCTTTTTGCCGCCGCCGGGGTGGAGAGAGCGTTTACCCTGGCCATCCAGGTGGCGCTGTCCCTCCTCGTCCTCTACGCGGTGAAGCAACGGCGGCTTTTATTTTTGCTTGCCGCCTTGCTGCTGCACACCGTTCTCAATGCCGGTGTAGCTTATCTCCAGGTCGCCGGGGCCGGTGCCTGGCTCACCGGGATTTATATTGGCGCCGTAGCCGCGGCCTCGTTTTATCTCATCATCAAGAGTAGGCCCTGGATAGATGCGCCTGGAGCCGACATGGGCAGCGGCGGCGGGGCAGGATGAACGACGCGCTGCAGCAGCTCTCCCCTTAAAAGCCCTTTTTTAAACTTTTCCCCCGGCAAGGGGCGGGATTTGGAAAACGAAGTACTATTTAGCAAAAGCAAAGGAGGAAGCAGCATTGCTTTACCGGGGAACGAAGGTGGCTCTTGCCGGAGCGTTCATTAATTTCGCCTTGGGCCTTTTTTATGCCTGGTCTGTCTTTGCGGAGGGGCTGACCAGAGATTACGGCTGGACCAAGGCCGCGGCGGCTTTGCCCTATACCTGCGAACTGCTGCTCTTTTCCATCACCATGTTCTTTGCGGGGCATTTCCAGGATCGGCTGGGGCCCCGCCTGGCGGCGCTGATCTGCGGCCTTTCCACCGGAGTGGCGCTTATCCTCTGCTCTTTTGCCATTAGCCCGGCAGGGCTGACCCTGCTCTTCGGAGTGCTCTTTGGTGCCGCTTCCGCTTTTGGCTATGCCGCGGCCACGCCGGCGGCGCTGAAATGGTTTCCCCCAGAAAAGAGGGGGTTCATTACCGGCGCGGTGATCATGCCCATGGGCGCCGGCGCCCTGCTCTGGTCGCCTGCGGTCAAGCTGATGATTAACCAGGTGGGCCTGCGCGGTGCCTTCCAGATTTGTGGCCTTTTCCTCCTGGCCGGCATTACCCTTGCGGCCCGGGCCATCAGGCTGCCCAGGGAAGGCGAAGTCCCCTTTGGGGAGGAAAATGAGGGGGCGAGCGCTTCCGGGATTGGCTGGCGCCTGCTGCTGGGCAATCCCCTTTTTGTTCTCCTCTGGCTCATGCTGGGCCTCTCCGCAGGAACGGGACTGATGTTCATCGGGCAGCTGGTCCAGGTTGCCGCAATAAACTTCCACGTTCCCTGGGGCTACCTCCTGGTCTCGCTTTTTGCCCTTACCAGCACCCTGGGCCGCTTTGGGGGAGGGCTGCTCTGCGACCGCATCGGCTGCCTGCACAGCATCCGGGTATCCCTGTTCATGCTCGCGGCGGCCATGCTCCTCTTCTTCAGCGGCTGGGGAAGCCCGGCGCTGGTGGCGGCAACGCTGCTTCTCGGCAGCGGCTACGGCAGCGTCTATACATCCTTCCCCAACGCCGTGGGCCGTCTCTTCGGCTTGGAGCACTTCGGCTTCATCTATGGCCTGCTCTTTACCGCCGTGGGCGTGGCCGGCTTTTTCGGGCCGATGGCCGCCGCCGCCCTTGCTGACCGCTTCGCCAGTTATGCTCCCGCCTTCCTGATTGGCCTGGCGGCTACCCTGCTTTGCTATGGGCTGAGCATTATTTTGCAGCGCCGCCTCCAGACGGCGGCGGCAGCCCCCGCCGTGGGGGCAGCCCGGGCCCCGGAAAGAGCCAGAAAATTTAAGCAAAGGGATTAACGGTTCTCCTGAAGAATTATACAGAAAAATCAATGCAGAAGCCGGAATGGGCAGTGACGCCTGGAAGTGGGAGTGAGCCCTGTGGGCGGTAAGATCACCATCGGGAAGCTGGCCGTTCTCCTGGCGGCAAGCGATCCCGATGAAGAGGACGAGCTTTTTCAGATTGCTGAAAAAGTGGGCTACAAGTTTTACAAGGGAAAGGCCGGCTCTATGGACTCGGAAAAAATTTTTGCTGCCGTGGAGACCGCGGCCAAGAGAAGAGGGCTGGTGCAGGAGCAGTACCGCGAGGAGCATGCCATTTACCATGCTCTTCTCGATGCCTTTCACGGTGTCTGCCGCGGCGAGCTGGCCCTGGGAAGCATCCTGCGCAGCGCCGGCCTCGTCTTCAGCATCGTGCGGGGGCCGCGCATTGCGGAGGATTACTCCGACGGCGAATGGCTGGCGGTAGCCCTTTACGGGACCATTGGCGCCCCCATCAAGGGTTATGAACACGAGGTCATGGGGCTGGGCATCAATCATATTTGAAGCAGGCCCAAAACTGTTTGCCAGCCATGCCTTTCCGTGTTATAATTCTGTCGGGTAGGAAAATTTTTTAGAGCGGCAACAATATAGCCAGGCTGACGCCGGATCTACTCAAAGTCACGAGTCATGAGGGAGTAGAGACGCAAGCTGCTTGCGATCTGCTCCCTTTTGTTTTGGCAGAAGGAGAAATGAAGATGAGCGCACAAAACTTGGCCGTAAAAGTACTTGTCGACGGTGAGAATTTATCCCTGGAGCAGATCTTGGCTGTTGCCCGGGGCCGGGCACCGGTGGAGCTGCATCCCTCGGGCCGGGCGAAGCTCGTTAAATCGAGGGCCATTGTGGAAGAGATCCTGGAGCGGGAGAAAGTCGTCTACGGTGTTACGACCGGCTTTGGCCGCTTCAGCGATGTTTTTATCTCGCGGAAGGACAGCGATACCCTGCAGGAAAACATTATCAAGAGCCATGCCTGCGGGGTGGGAGAACCGCTGCCCCATGAAGTGGTCAGGGCGATGATGCTCCTGCGGGCTAATTCGCTGGCCAAGGGCTATTCCGGGGTCCGGCTTGAAGTGGTGGAACTTTTGCTAAACATGCTCAATGAAGAGATTCACCCGGTGGTTCCCGCAAAAGGGTCGGTTGGCGCCAGCGGAGACCTCATCCCGCTGGCCCATATAGCTCTGGCCATGATCGGTTTAGGCGAGGTGGAATACCGCGGCAGAGTGGTCTCTTCAACAGAAGCCTTTCAAAAAGCCGGGCTGCGCCCGCTAAAACTGACGGCCAAGGAAGGGCTGGCCCTGATTAACGGCACGCAGTATATGAGTGCCCTGGGGTCCCTGGCTCTACTTGACGCCTTCGAACTCTTCAAATGCGCCTCCATTGCCGCGGCCATGACTTTTGAAGCGCTGGAGGGGATAGTTTCGGCTTTTGACCCCAAGGTGCACGAAGCGCGGCCCCACAGCGGGCAGAAGATCTGCGCCGCCATGATGCTAAAACTGCTTCAGGACAGCGATCTGCTGTCCCGTCGGGCTCAGAAGCGGATCCAGGATGCCTACACCCTGCGCTGCATCCCCCAGGTGCACGGCGCTACCCTGGATGCGTTAAGGTACATTCAGGGTGTCCTCGAAACCGAAATCAACTCCGCCACAGACAATCCCCTGATTTTCCCGGAAAGCGGCGAGGTGATCAGCTGCGGCAATTTCCACGGCCAGCCCCTGGCCCTGGCGCTGGACTTTCTGGCCATCGCCGTAAATGAGCTGGGCAATATCTCCGAGCGGCGGATTGAGCGGCTGCTCAATCCCGCCCTCAACAACGGCCTGCCCGCTTTTCTCACTGAAAACGGCGGCTTGAATTCCGGGCTGATGCTGCTGCAGTACGCCGCGGCAGCGCTGGTTTCCGAGGGCAAGGTCCTGGCCCACCCGGCCAGCGTGGATTCCATACCTACTTCGGGCAACCAGGAAGATCACGTGAGCATGGGTTCCATTGCCGCGTACAAGGGCTGGCAGGTGGTGAAAAACGTGTCCTGGGTCATTGCCGCCGAACTGCTGGCGGCGGCCCGAGCGATGCGCTTTATTTCTCACCGGCCCGGTCGCGGCAGCGGCGCCGCTTTCCGTCTCCTTGACGGGCTTCTCCCCCCAGGTGACGAAGACCGGATTCTTTATAAAGATTTGCAGTCCGTTTATGATCTGATGCAAAGCGGCCGGATTGTGCAGGTGGTTGAAGAAGCGGCCGGCAGGCTGCTGCCGTAGAAGGAAAGGCATCTGCTGGATTCCTAGAAGGGCGGGGATGGAAAAGTGAAAGCCGATTTTGCCGTGATTAATGCCGGGCAGCTGGTTACCGTGGCCGGCTACAGCAGGAGGCCGAAACGCGGCCCCGAACTGGACGAACTGGGCATTATCAAGGACGGTGCCGTAGCGGCCAAGGATGGCCTGATTGTTGCCGCCGGCCCCACGGATGAGGTGATGAGACAGGTCGAATTGGCCGATGCCCTAGTCATCGATGCCGGCGGCAAGGTGGTGCTGCCAGGCCTGGTAGATCCCCATACGCACCTGGTCTTCGCGGGGACTCGCGAAGATGAATTTGAGATGAAAATAAAGGGAGCGGCCTACCTGGACATCCTGGCCCGGGGCGGCGGCATCCTCAGCACCGTGCGATCCACCAGGGCTGCCGGCGAAGAGGAGTTAATCCGCATCGGGAGGAAGTATCTCGCCGAGATGCTCTCCCAGGGCACCACCGCCGCCGAGGTCAAGAGCGGCTATGGGCTCACCGTTGCCGATGAACTGAAGCAGCTGCGGGCCATCCGGGCCCTGCAAGAGGCGCAGCCGGTGGACCTGGTGCCCACCTTTTTGGGTGCCCACGCCATTCCCGAAGAATACAGGGAGAATTCGGAGGCCTTTGTGGACCTGGTAATCGGCGAGATGCTCCCTGCGGTGGCCGCTTCGGACCTGGCGGAATGCTGTGACATTTTCTGCGAAGAGGGTGTCTTCAGCATCGAGCAGAGCCGGCGGGTCCTGCAGGAGGCGCGGCGCCTTGGGTTCAAGCTAAAGCTCCATGCCGACGAGATCGTCCCCCTCGGCGGGGCGGAACTGGCCGTGGAAATGGGCGCCCTGTCGGCGGACCATCTCGTGGCCGTCAGCCCGCGGGGCATAGAAAAGCTTGCCGCCTCCAACACGGTGGCCGTGCTCCTGCCGGCGACCACCTTTTGCCTCATGGGGGACAAATATGCTCCCGCGCGGGAGATGATTGCCGCGGGAGTGGCCGTGGCCCTGGCCAGCGACTTTAACCCGGGGAGCTCTCCGGTCAACTCCCTCCCCGTGGTGATGGGGATAGCCTGCCGGCAGTTGAAGATGACCCCGGCCGAGGCCATTTCGGCGGTGACAATTAATGCGGCCCATGCCATCGGGCGGGCCTCCCAGCTGGGCAGCATCGAAGCGGGCAAGAAGTGTGACCTGGTGATTTTCGACGCCGCCGATTACCGCGCCATCGCCTACCGTTTTGGGACCAACCTGGTTGACAAGGTGATCAAGGCAGGCCGCCTGGTTATAGGAGGATAGCGATGAAACTTATCGAATGTGTTCCTAATTTCAGTGAAGGCCGGCGCCCGGAGGTTATCCAGGAGATCGCCGGGGCGATAGCTTCCGTCCCGGGGATAAAATTGCTCGATCAGTCCTCCGACGCCAGCCATAACCGCAGTGTGATTACCTTTGCCGGCGAACCCGCAGCGGTAAAGGAAGCCGCCCTGCGCGCAACCCGGCGGGCGGCGGAGCTCATCAACATGGAGCAGCACCGCGGGGAACATCCTCGCATCGGGGCCACCGATGTGATCCCGCTGGTTCCTATAAGCGGCGTCTCCATGGAAGAGTGTGTGGCCCTGGCGCGGGAGCTGGGCCGGGAAATTGGCGAAAAGCTGGGCATCCCCGTCTACCTTTACGAGGAGGCGGCCCTTTCGCCGGAGAGGAAGAACCTGGCCGCGGTGCGCCGCGGAGAATATGAAGGGCTCAAGGAGGCCATTAAACAACCGGACCGTCGGCCCGATTTCGGCCCGCCGCGGCTGCATCCCACCGCCGGTGCTACCGCCGTGGGCGCGCGCCCACCGCTGATTGCCTTTAACATAAATCTCAACTGCAGCGACGTTTCCGTTGCCCGCAAGATTGCCCGCTCCATCCGGGGCAGCAGCGGCGGCTACCCGAGCATCAAGGCGCTGGGAGTTTTAATTGCCGAAACCGGCACCGCCCAGGTGACGATTAATGTCTGCGACTACCGCCTCGTCTCGCTGGCGCGCGTTTTTGAAACGGTTAAGAGCGAGGCTTCCCGCTATGGCGTAACCATCAGCAGCAGCGAGATAATCGGCCTGGTTCCCATGGAGGCGCTGGTTGATGCGGCGGCCTTCTACCTGCGCCTGCAGGGGTTCCATGCCGGGCAGGTGCTGGAGAAAAGGCTGGCCGAATTATAAAGCTGACCTGCAGCTGAAAGGAGATCGGTCCTTGTATATTGAAATGACGGTACAGGAGTTCTTGGATAAGCTGGCCTCCGCTTCGCCGGCTCCGGGCGGCGGCAGCGTTTCCGCCCTTGCCGGCAGCATCGCCGCCTCCCTGGCCGCCATGGTGGCGCGCTTTACCGCCGGGGGAAGCGGTGGGGAAGACGAGGTGGTGCAGGGGAATTTAGCCGAGGCCATCCGGCTGCAGAACTTGCTGCAGCAGGATGTGGAGGCGGATACCGCGGCCTACAACCGCGTGGTGGCGGCATACCGCCTGCCCCGGGAGAGCGCGGCACAAAAAGAAGAGCGCTCCTGCGCCATCCAGGAGGCGCTGCAGGAAGCCACGCGGCTGCCGCTGCAGGTGGCGCAGCGCTCCCTGGAGGTCCTGCGCTTATGCCGTTGGGCTGTGGCCGAGGGCAATCCCAACACCTGGAGCGATGCCTACGTGGCGGCGCTTATGGCCCAGAGCGGGATTGAAGGCGCCCTGGCCAACGTGGCCATAAACCTTGGCCAGATCAAGGAGGCCGCGTTTAAAGAGGAGATGAAAGCGCAGGCCGCGCAAATTCGCCGGGAGGCGAAGCTCCTGCAGGAGGAAATCAGCGCACAGCTCCGGGACCGTCTCGTCTGATCCTGCGCCTGCGGCGGGAGGCCCGGCGAAGGCATACCGCAGAAAAATCAGGGAGGATGGATCAATGGTAACTAACTTTGATATTGCCGGCGCCATGACGATCAAGCTTGACGACACCTTGCCGGAAATGCCGGATTTCGTGCCCGGCATCCGCCGGGCGCCGGATCGCGGTTTTCGACTGACCAGGGAGCAGGCCAAGCTGGCCCTGAAAAACGCGCTGCGCTACGTGCCGGAAAGCCTTCATGAGAAGCTGGCTCCTGAATTTTTAAATGAACTTCTAACCCGGGGAAGAATTTATGCCTACCGCTACCGCCCCCCCGGACGGATTTATGCCAAGCCCATCGATCAATACGCCGGCAACTGCCTGGCCGGGAAGGCATTCCAGCTCATGATTGACAACAACCTCGACTTTGAGGTGGCCCTCTACCCCTATGAACTGGTTACCTACGGCGAAACGGGCAGCGTTTGCCAAAACTGGCTGCAGTACCGCCTGATTCAAAAGTACCTCCAGGCGCTCACCGAGGAGCAGACTCTCGTCGTCATGTCGGGGCACCCCCTGGGCCTCTTTCCATCGCGACCCGAAGCGCCGCGGGTGATTATCACCAACGGGCTTATGGTGGGCCTCTTTGACAACCAGGAGGACTGGGAGATTGCCGCCCAGATGGGAGTGGCCAGCTACGGCCAGATGACCGCCGGGGGCTGGATGTACATCGGCCCGCAGGGCATTGTCCACGGCACCTTTAACACGCTGCTGAATGCCGGCCGCCTAAAGCTCAATATACCTCCCGACGGCGACTTGAAAGGGCGGCTCTTTGTCTCCTCGGGGCTGGGCGGGATGAGCGGAGCCCAGGCGAAGGCCATAGAGATCGCCGGCGGCGTGGGGATAATCGCCGAGGTGGACGAGTCGCGCATCCAAACCCGGCTGTCGCAGGGCTGGGTGAGCCGAGTTACGGCCGACCTTGACGAGGCTTTCCGCCTGGCCGGCGAGGCCCTGCGCCAGGAAAAGCCCCTCTCCATTGCCTACTACGGCAATGTGGTCGATCTCCTTGAATATATCGTTTCCCACAACATCAAGGTGGATCTGCTCTCCGATCAGACCTCCTGCCATGCCGTTTACGACGGGGGCTACTGCCCGCAGGGAGTTAGCTTCGCCGAGCGGACCCGCCTGCTGGCCGAAGACCGGGCCACCTTCAGAAAGCTGGTCGATCGCAGCCTGCGGCGCCATTTTGAGCTGATCAAGATACTCGTTGACCGGGGGACCTACTTTTTTGACTACGGCAATTCCTTCATGAAGGCGGTGTTTGATGCCGGGGTGAAGGAGATCGCCAAAAACGGCCGCGACACCAGGGATGGCTTCATCTTTCCTTCCTACGTGGAAGACATCATGGGGCCGGAGCTTTTTGACTACGGCTACGGGCCCTTCCGCTGGGTCTGCCTCAGCGGGGACCCCGAGGATCTGGCCAAAACGGACCGGGCGGCCATGTCATGCATCGATCCCCATCGCCGAAGCCAGGACCGGGACAACTATGTCTGGGGCCGCGACGCGCACAAGCACAACCTTGTCGTCGGCTCCCAGGCGCGCATACTCTACCAGGACGCCGCCGGACGGGTGCGCATCGCCCTGAAATTCAACGAGATGATCCGCCGCGGCGAAATCGGCCCGGTGATGATCGGGCGCGACCACCACGATGTCAGCGGCACCGATTCGCCCTTCCGGGAGACGGCGAACATAAAGGACGGCAGCAACATCATGGCCGACATGGCCACGCAGTGCTTTGCCGGAAACGCCGCCCGGGGGATGACCCTGGTGGCCCTGCACAACGGCGGCGGGGTGGGTATAGGAAAGGCCATCAACGGCGGCTTCGGGCTGCTCCTGGATGGAAGCGAGCGGGTTGATGAAGTGATCAAGTCCGCCCTGCTCTGGGACGTCACCTGCGGCGTAGCCCGCCGCGCCTGGGCCAGGAATGAGAATTCCCTCGCCACGGGCATTGAATTCAATGAGGAGTACGCCGGCGCGGGGCAGATAACCCTGCCCTACCTGGTGGAGGATGAGCTCATTGAAAGGGTTACGGAGAAGCTGCTGTAAGGGGAGCCCGGGAGCGGAAAGGGGGTAGACCCATGAGCATTGTCCAGTATTTTCTAAACAACTTCTCCTTCATCTCCAAGTACGCGGCCACCCATTTCAGTCTCATTTTCGGAGCGGTATTAATTTCGCTGCTGCTGTGGGTGCCGGTGGGGATACTCATTTCACGCAACGAGAAGGTGGCCAACACGGTCATGGGAATTGCCAATACCATCTACTGCATTCCCAGCCTGGCCCTCTTCTCCTTCCTGGTAACGATTCCCGCCTTCGGCCTCGGCCGCAGGTCGGCATTGCTGGCCCTGGTGCTCTATGCCATGATGCCGCTGGTGAGAAATGTCTACCAGGGAATTAAGGTGGTCGATAAAAGCGTCATCGAGGCCGCCCGGGGGATGGGGATGAACTCCTGGAGAATTCTCCGGGAGATCCAGCTTCCCCTGGCCGCTCCGGTGATATTTGCCGGCTTTAGAATTACCGTGGTGATGACTACGGGAGTGGCCGCCATCGCCGCCTATATCGGCGAGAAAAACCTCGGCCGGCTGATTACAGTGGGCTTGAACGGCTACAACGTGGAGATGATTGTCACCGGCGCGATGCTGATAGCCCTGATTGCCATTCTGCTTGACACCGTCCTGGGATTTTTTGAAAAATTGATGATTCCCAAAGGACTGCGCATCCGCCGCGGTTGATCCGCACCCATTTCATTCCGGGCGTTCCGGGACAAGGGGGATATTAGATTGATTAGATTGATCAACGTGACCAAGATTTACGCCGGTCAAAAGGAACCTGCCGTCAAGGAGCTTAACCTCACCGTGGAGAAAGGTGAATGCTGCGTCCTGGTCGGTCCCTCCGGCTGCGGCAAGAGCACGACCCTGCGCATGATTAACCGCATGATCGAACCCACTTCCGGGACCATCCTCATTGACGGCAAAGATATCCGGGAGACGGACCCCGATCGGTTGAGGATGGGGATAGGCTACGTAATCCAGCAAATCGGGCTGCTGCCGCACCGGACGGTAGCGGAAAATATTGCTATTGTGCCGCGGCTTTACGGCTGGCCGAAGGAGAAGATTAAAAAGCGGGTTGACGAATTGCTGGAACTGGTCGGCCTTGACCCGGAGGCAACGCGCCACAAGTATCCCGCCCAGCTCAGTGGCGGCCAGATGCAGCGCGTTGGCGTGGCCCGGGCCATGGCCGTTGATCCCCCCATCATGCTCATGGATGAGCCTTTTGGAGCGGTGGACCCCATCGCCAGGAACCACCTGCAGGACGAATTCCTGCGGCTGCAGAGCTTGATGCGCAAGACCATCTGCTTCGTGACCCATGACATCAACGAGGCCATTAAAATGGGGGACCGCATTGCCATTTTTAACCGCGGCCAGCTGGTGCAGCATGGCACCCCCCATGATATATTGAGCAACCCGGTCAATGATTTCGTCAGGGATTTTATCGGCTACGACCGGGTGGTGAAGAAACTCAGCCTTTGCCGGGTTGAAGCCATTGCCCGAAAAGATTTCGGCGTCATCCGGGAAGAGGAACTGGCTGCCGCTCCTGAAATAATGAAGAGGCAGCAGGCCGAGGTCTTATTCCTGGTCGATCGCGGGGGTGCTCCCGGGGGCATATTGGCCCGGAAACTGCTGGAGAAGCAAAGCGCGGCGTTAACGACCGGGGAGCTGAAAGAACTGGCCCAAAGGGCGCGGAAGGCCTTCATCCAGGAAGATGCCCTTCTGCGCGATGCCCTTTCCCTGCTGCTGGAATTGAGCGTGGATCACCTGGGCGTCTTAAGAGGAGAAACCCTCTGCGGCATGGTTTCCCTTGCCGATATTCGCCAATATGCCGCCGGAAAAGAGGTCGATTAAATTGAAGTGGTCATGGGAACGCTTTCTGGAAGCCTTGCTGGAGCGGGCGCCGCTGGCTTTATTGATCCATCTCCGGATGGTCCTGGTAGCCCTGGCTATTGCCATAATCATCTCCGTTCCCATCGGCATCCTCTTGACCAGGCCTCGCCTGAAATGGCTGGGCGTGATCATATTGAATATTTTAAACCTGATGCAGACATTCCCGGGGCTGGCCATCGTGGCCCTGTCCATGCCCATTCTCGGAATGGGATTTAAGCCGGCTGTATTTGCCCTGACCATCCAGGGCCTCCTGCCGATAGCCCGCAATACCATTGCCGGCCTCTACGGCGTTGATCCTGACGTTATGGAGGCAGCGCGCGGCATGGGGATGTCCAGGAGAAAGGTTCTTTATGAAGTGGAAATGCCGCTGGCCATGCCGGTAATTCTAGCCGGCATTCGCACCTCGGCGGTTTACGTGGTCAGCGTGGGCACCCTGGCTGCTTACATCGGCGGCGGGGGACTGGGCGATCTCATCGTCGCCGGGTTGAACATGTTCTGGCCCGATTTCATCTTCGTCGGCGCCGGGCTCGGCGCCCTTCTGGCCATCTTCTTTGATCGCGTGCTCGGCCTGGTGGAGAAGAAATTTACCCCCCTAGGTTATTCTACGGAATAATGGGGCGGCCTGCTTCCAAGGGTTTGCCACAGGCAGCTTGACCAGGTTTATCGAAAGGAGGTGAGAGCGTCCGGAAAAGAGAGGCAGGGTGCAAGAGGGGAGAACAAGGCGATAATGCTACCAAAATTTCAAGGGAGGACCGCTAGATGAAAAAAGGGATATGGCGTTTCTTGGGGCTGTTTTTGGCATGCGTGATGCTCCTGGCCGCGGTTAGCGGCTGCGGCGGGGAAAGCGCAGACGGCGAGAAACCCACCATTGTCGTCGGCTCTAAAACTTTCACCGAAGCCCTTCTTTTGGGGCAGATGACCTACGAATACCTGAAAGCGCTTGGCTATCCCGTGGAGGATCAGATTGGCCTTGGCGAACTGGCAGTTATCCGGCCGGCCCTGGAGAGCGGGGAGATCTCCTGCTACTGGGAATATACCGGTACCGTTTTAATCAACGTCATGGGCGAGGAGCCGAGCTTCGACGAGGAAGCCTGCTTCAAGGCGGTAAAGGAATGGGATGAGAAAAACGGTATCATCTGGTTGGATTACGCTCCTTTGAACAACACCTACGCCATTATGATCCGCAGCGACCTGGCCGAACAGTACAATCTTAAGAAAACTTCGGAGTTTGTTGAGCTGGTCAAGAGCGGGGTAAGCTTCAAGTTCGTTGGCGCCCAGGAATGGGTGGAGCGTCCCGACGGCCTGCAGCACTGGGAAAACGTCTACGGCTTTAAATACCCGGAGAAGGATCTGAGCCTGGCCGCCCTGAACATGGGCTACGAGATTTTGAAGGAAAAGCAGGCTGATGCCGGCCTTGCTTTCACCACTGATCCCCGGGTGAAAGCTTACGAGCTCGTAGCCCTGGAAGACGACAAGAGCGCTTTCCCGGTTTACAATGCGGCGCCGCTTTTCAGGAAAGAGATCATCGATGCCTACCCCGAAATCCCCGAGCAGATGAAGAAACTCAGCCAGCTTCTGGATGATGAAACGATCATGGAGCTGAACAAGGCCGTTGACGTGGACAAGAGGATGGTCGAGGAAGTGGCGCTCGAGTTTCTCAAGGCGAACGGGCTGATCGAATAAGGCTTAAATTAGCCGACTGAGGAAGGAAACAAAGGGCCCTGTTAAATCGCAGACAACCGCCAGGCACAGCTTAAAGCAGGGCCCTTGGAGCTTAAAACGGAGGCAACCTGGTGATGCAGCTAGATAAATTCTTGGCTCTCGTGCAGGCCCCTGTGGAAATCAAACCCCACCTTCATTTCTTTTATAGCAAAGAGGAGATAGAATTGATCACCAGGTTGGAGCACAAAAAGCTGCAGGCCAGCGAGATTGCCGCTCGCATGGAGGCTCCCGCGGGGGAAACAGCCGCCCTACTTGAAAGCTCTTACCGGCGCTTTGCCATGGATAAAGAGATGAAAGGCGGGCGCGTTCTCTACGGGGCCGGCACTTTTTACGATCGCCATGGCTACTGCGCCATATTTGAAAACTACCACCTGCTGCCTCACAAGCTGCGGCAGTTTCTCTACGAGTGGTGCTACCGGGAATACCTGAAAAGGCATGACTATTTCAAAAAGGTGTTAAGCGGGGAGCCCGCCTATGAGCACTGCCACAACGACGCGGTGCTGCTGCTCGAGGAACTGGAAGAGGTGATCGCCGCAGCACCGGTCATCAGGCTCTTTCCCTGCGACTGCAAGATCATCGCCGATAATTGCGGGCATTCCAGGGAAGTGTGCCTCTGGTTTTCGCCGGAAATGATCGCCGAGCGGACACGCGGCCAGGAATTGGGCCGGGAACTTAGCAGGGAGGCCGCGCTGGAACTGGTCCGCAGCTGGGATCGCGAAGGGCTCATTCATACCGGCGGACCCTTTAGTTGGCGCGAAAAAGGGCCCGGCGTTGTCTGCAACTGCTGCGCCTGTTGCTGCTTTCCCCTGCGGGCGGCACGGGAGCTGGGCACCAAGGGGAAATGGCCTTATTCTAAATACGTGGCCCGGCGCGATCCCTCCTTGTGCCGCCATTGCGGGCTTTGTGCCAGGCGCTGCCGGTTCCAGGCATTTTCCCTGGGAAAGGCTGCGGCGTCAACAGGCTCGCGCAAAAAAAGAATGGTGCATTTTAATCCCGGACTTTGTTGGGGCTGCGGGCTTTGCGCCCAGACCTGCCCCGAAAAAGCGATTACCATGGTCCCGGTTCCGGGCCGGGTGGAGTAGAAGGTGAGAGCGATGGGGCTTGCTGATTTTTCAGGAGATCTGGTGTGGGTAGACCTATCCAGGCGGCAGGTTGACCGCCGTCCCTGTCCCGAAAGTGTTTTGCGCGACTACCTGGGAGGGCGAGGGCTGGCGGTGCGGCTGCTGCTGGAACACATTCCCCCTTCGGTGCAGCCGCTGGATCCGGAAAACATGCTTATCCTTGCTGCCGGCCTGCTCAGCGGCACCAGGATGATCACCACGGGGAGGCTGCACATCGCCGCCCGTTCACCGCTGACGGGGCTCATCGGCTGCTCCAACGGCGGCGGCTCCTTCGGCGCCCAGCTGAAAGCCTGCGGCATAATGGCGCTCATTGTGACCGGCAGGGCGGAAAGCCCCGTTTGGATAGACATACAGGAGCGGAAAATTGCCATTGAAGATGCGGCGGGATATTGGGGCCTGCTCACCGGGGAGGCGCGCCGCCGCTTTAAGGAGCTGGCGGGCGATGAGAAGGCCGGCGTGATTCTCATCGGCCCTGCGGGCGAGAATCTATCCCCTCTCGGCTGCGTCATGACCGAGAGGGCGCATGCCGCCGGGCGCACCGGCATGGGTGCGGTGATGGGCTCCAAGAATCTCAAGGCGGTGGTGGTGAGAAATACCGCTTCTTCAAGGGAGAGATACTCCAAAGAAGCGGCCGAGGCGGTGAGAAAGTATGTTGCCGCCCTAAGGGCCCTGCCCTGCTGGGAGGAGTGGTCCAGCATGGGCTCTTCGGCCAGCGTGAGCTGGACGGACGAACTGGGCGCCTCGGGGGCGAAAAATTTCAACAGCGTGACCTTCGAGGGAGTGGCCACTGCCTGCGGCTCCCATTACCGCGACCTCCCTAGCTGGCGCCGGGGCTGCTACAAGTGCCCCATCCGCTGCCGCGCGCTGGTGCAGATTGACCGGGGCCGCCACCTCGGCTTTATCGGGGATCGGGGCGAGTATGAGCCTCTTTCTTCCTGGGGCCCCCGCTGCGGCAACGCCGACGGCCTGGAGAGCATTTACCTGATCAATAAGTGCGACGAGTACGGCATTGACAGCAAGGGCGCCGGCAACATAGTGGCCTTCGCCATAGACCTGTATGAAAGGGGCATCTTGACGAAGGAAGATACCGGGGGACTGGAACTAACCTGGGGCAATGTCCAGGCCATGGAGGCCCTGCTTGAGCAGATTGTTTACCGCTCTACCTGGCTGGGGGATACCCTGGCCCGGGGCATGAGAGAGGCTGCCGCCATCATTGGCCGCGGCGCAGAGCAGTTTGCTTACCACGTCAAGGGGCTCAGCATTTCCATCATGGACCCGCGCGGCTTTAAGGCCACCGGCCTTGGCTATGCCGTCTCCAGCCGGGGCGGCGACTTCAGCTATGTTTATGCCAAGCCGGAATACGCGTACACTCCCGAGCAGGCGCGCCAGGCCTACGGCACCGAAAAAGCCGCCGATCGCCTGTCAGAAGAGGGCAAGGCCCGCATGGTCAGGGAGTGCCTCTGCGCCAATGCGGCCATCGACGCCCTGGGCATCTGCAAAATACCGGAATTCGGGATGCTTCTTGATTTTAACCTCGCCGCGGCGGCTGAAATCCTGACCGCTTTTACTGGAGAGAAATTTACCGGGGCAGATCTGCTTAAAATAGGCGAGAGGATAGTAAACGCCGAGAGGCTGTTCAATTTCAGGTTTGGCGCTACGGGGGCGGACGATACTCTTCCGGGCAAATTTCTTGCCGAACCGATCCCCGAGGGCCCCTGCAAGGGCCAGGTGATCCACCTGGAACGGATGCTGAAGGAATTTTACGCGCTGATGGGCTGGCAAGAAGACGGGTCCATTGGACCGGCTAAACTGGAGGAGCTCGGCCTGGCCGGTCTTGTGCCTGGACCGGAGCTGCTGGATCCGAAAACGAACTAGAATGGAGGCGGGAACATGGAAAAAATCATCTCAAACCACGAATTGCAGTCAACTCCATATTTAAAATGGGTCACTCCGTCGCAGCTGGAACAGATTCACAATGCTTCCCTGGAGGTCCTGGAGCGGACCGGCATGATCGTGAAGCATAAAGAGGCCCTGGCGCTGCTTAAAGAGGCCGGCTGCCGGGTAAAAGGTGAGCGCGTCTGGGTGCCGGGATGGCTGGTGGAAGAGTGCATCCGGCTGGCGCCGCGGCGGATAGCTGTCGCCGACCGGCTCGGGCAGAGGGTCATGCTGCTGGAGAAAAACCGCGTCTACTATGGGACCGGCTCGGATCTCCCCTTTACCATTGACCTGGAGAGCGGCGAAAGGAGAACCTCGACCAAGCAGGATGTTGTCGACGCCTCCAAGGTGGTCGACGCGCTGCCCAACTATGATTTCCTTATGAGCTACGCCATTGCCTCCGACACCCCTCCTGCCGCCAGCGATCTGCACCAGTTTGAAGCGATGACGACCCACTGCAGCAAGCCCATCATCTTTACCGCGCATAATGCCGAAAATACCGAGGCGCTGATCATGATGGCGGCGGCATGTGCCGGCGGATTGGAGCAGTTGAGCGCCAACCCCTATATCATTCTATACTCCGAGCCCATCTCGCCGCTGGTGCACACCCATGACGGCGTGGCGAAGATGTTCAAGTGCTTTGAATACAACATCCCGGTGGTCTACACCCCCGGTGTCCTGGCCGGGGCGACCACACCGGTGACGAAAGCGGGCTGCATAGTGCAGATGAACGCCGAAAGCCTGGCCGGCGTGGTCATGGCCCAGTTGAAAAAGAAGGGCGCGCCGGTGATAATCGGCGGCGGGGCCACGCCCATGGACATGAAGACGACGGCCACCCTTTACGGCGCCCCGGAAACGTCCATGAATTACGCGGTGATGACACAGCTGGCCCAGTTCTACGGCCTGCCGAACTTTACCGAAGCCGGCTGCGTCAACTCCCCGCTGCCCGACATCCAGGCCGGCGTCGAGGCGGCGATGAGCATACTCATGGCGCAGCTTTCGGGCTGTAACCTGGTGCATGACGTGGGCTACCTTGAAGGGGGCAAGACGGGCTACCTGCCCTTCCTGGCCTATTGCGAGGATATTATCAGCATGGCCCGCTACACGGGAAGCGGCACCCGCACCTCTGCCGATCACCTGGCCGTTGACTGCATCGACGAGGTGGGCCCCGGCGGCCACTTTATCAGCCATAAACACACCCTCAAGTATTTCCGGGAGGAGATCTGGTCTCCCCGTTACCTGGTCCGCGACCGCTGGGAGCAGTGGGAGAAGGGCGGAAAGGTAATGTCGCTGGATCGGGCCGTGGAGGAAGTTAAAGCGATCCTGGCCCATCACCAGGCCCATCCCCTTCCCGCCGGAGCTGCCGAGGAGATGCGGAAGATTATACAGGAAGTAGAGAACAGGGGAAAATCATAAGCAGAAGGAGGCATGATGATGCGCTACGCGAGCAGGCATGGGGCGGGCATGGCCTTCCGCACCCTTGAATTAACGCAAATCGAGGAAATACACAGCGCCTCTCTGCAAATATTAAACGAGGTCGGTGTCATCGTCCATCACGAAGAGGCGGTGGCGTTGCTGCAAGGCGGCGGCGCCCATGTAGAGGATGGCAACCGCGTCTATCTGCCACCTTCCCTGGTGGAGCGGGCCCTCCGCAGCGCCCCCTCAAGGATTACCCTCTACAACCGCCTCGGCGAACCGGCGCTCCGGCTGGAAAAATCGAACGTTTACTTTGGGACCGGGTCCGACACCCTTATCTATCTTGATCCCTTTACCGGGGAACGCCGCCCCTGGCGGAGCGAGGATGTTGCGTTGGCCATCCGCATCGTTGATGCCCTGCCTCACCTTGATTTTGTCATGTCCATGGGGCTGCTTTCCGATGTGGGCAAGCGCATGATCAACCGGATGCAGTATGCCCTCATGCTGAGAAACAGCGTCAAGCCACAGGTGGTCATCGCCGAAGATGCCTCCACCGTTGCCGATATCATTGAAATGGCCGCCGCGGCCGTAGGTGGGAAAGAAAAGCTGCAGCACCGGCCGCTCTTTGCCCTCTACTGCGAACCCACTTCGCCGCTGCAGATGCCCTATGAGTCCGTGGATAAGCTGCTCCTCGCCGCCCGCAGCAAGGTCCCGGTAAACTTTGCCTGCGGTGCCGTGGCCGGCGCTTCGACGCCGGTAACCGTGGCCGGGACGGTGGCCCAGGCCAACGCCGAGGCGCTGGCCGGGCTTGCCCTCCACCAGCTGGCTAACCCGGGCGCGCCTTTTCTATACGGGTACGGGGATTCGCCCCTGGACATGCGCACCATGCAGGCTCTCTACGCCGTGCCCGAGGCGCTGCTGCTGCAGGGGGCGCTCTGCGACCTGGCGCGCTATTACGGGCTTCCCTCCTGGGGCTATGCCGGTTGCAGCAGCGCCAAGCTCTTTGACGAGCAGGCGGTGGTGGAGGCCACCATCTTTACCCTGCTGGGAGCGCTCCAGGGCTGCAACATCATGCATGACGTTTTCTACATCGAATCGGGCCGCACCGGCTCCCTGGAGCTGCTCGTGCTGATGGATGAAGTGATCTCCAGGGTTAAGTTTTTGCTGCGCGGGGTAAACTGCTCCCCGGAACACCTGGCCGTGGAGGCCATCCGGAGAGTGGGGCCGGGCGGCAGCTTCCTCGGCGACGAGCATACAGCCAGGCATTTCCGGGAAAGCTGGCAGCCTGAGCTCTCGGATTTCAACAGCTACAGCGCCTGGGAGGAGGCCGGCTCGAAAACAATGGGCGACAGGATTAGGGAAAAGATCCGCCGCCTCCTGGAGGAGCATCGCCCGCTGCCGCTGGATGTGGCCGCGGATAAAAAAATTGACGAAATCATCGCGCGGGCGCAAGAAAGATTATCCTAGGCTGCCCTGGCGGGCAACCGGCGCCATTGCAGGGCTCCTTTCTCTGGAATATGGTGAGCCCTTTGTCAATAATAGAAAAACATTTTCAATAGTAAAAAGCCCGGGGCGCCGCGGGAGAGGAAAAGGCTTAAAAAGAAGCGGGCCTGCGCCGGGATCGGCAACCGGTGACTTGGCACTGTTATTGCAAATCCAATGACTGGAGAAGTTGCTTGTTGTTCCAGGGACTTGGCATTGGCAGCGGGGTTATTCATGACGGCAAGCATACGGTAGGAGAGGGAGGCGGGCTTGTGCTGCGGAACAACAGGGTGGTTCTCGGCGTGATTGGAGCAGATGTCCATGCTGTGGGGAACAAGATCCTGGAGATGGCTCTGCGCGAGGCCGGCTTCGAAGTGATCAACCTCGGGGTGATGGTTTCCCAGGAAGAGTTTATTAACGCCGCCGTGGAGAGCGCCGCCGGGGCCATCTGGGTCTCATCTCTCTACGGCCACGGCGAGATTGACTGCCGCGGCCTGCGGGAAAAATGCCGCGAAGCCGGGATTGGGGATATACTGCTTTATGTCGGCGGCAACCTGGTGGTGGGCAAGCGCACCTTCGCCGAAGTGGAGAAGCTCTTCAAGGAGATGGGCTACGACCGGGTCTATCCCCCGGGAACCCTGCCCGAGGAGGCCATTGCCCACCTGAAGGAAGACCTGGCCTTATGAAAGCGCTTCTTATTGACTTTGGCAGCACTTTCACCAAGGTCTCTCTCTTTTCATTGGATCCGCCCGCTTTTATCGGCGCCGCCCAGGCTCCCACCACCGTGGAAAGCGGCCTTGAAGAGGGCCTGGAAGCCGCCCTGGGCTCCTTTTCCGCCGGAGAGCTGAAGGGGGTCTCTTTCAAGAGGGCCTGCAGCTCCGCCGCGGGCGGCTTGCGGATTGTCGCCGTGGGGCTTGTTCCCCAATTGACGGTAAAAGCGGCCCGGGAGGCGGCCCTGGGAGCGGGGGCGCGGGTCCTTGCCTCCTACGCCTATACCCTCAGCGAAGAGGAAATTGAGGAGATAAGAGCCTTGCAGCCCGACCTGCTTCTCCTGGCCGGCGGCACCGACGGCGGGGACAGCAAGGTCATTCTGGAGAATGCCGCCCGCATTGCCGCGGCCGACCTGCCCGTGCCGGTAGTGGTGGCGGGGAACAAGTCGGCGGCGGGCGAGGCGGCCTCCCTGTTGCGGGGCAAAGTGCCCCGGGTGGTTGTTACCGCCAATGTCATGCCCGAGGTAAACCGACTGCAGGTGGAGCCGTGCCGGGAATCAATCCGTGAACTTTACCTCTCCGAGATCACCAGGGCCAAGGGGCTCGATCAAGTGCAGCAGCGTGTCGGGCTGGTCATGCCCACTCCCCTGGCGGTGATGAAAGCGGGGGAGCTTTACTGGAAGAGCCTGGGGGAGGACATGGTCATTGTTGACCTGGGGGGAGCGACCACCGACGTGCACTCTTACGGAGAGGGGAGGCCGCGCGGCGGCGGCCGCGTGGTCAAGGGCCCGCCCGAGCCCCTGGTCAAGCGCAGCGTTGAAGGCGACCTGGGGATGCGGGTGAGCCTGCCCTCCCTCCTGGAAGCCATCCCTCCCGGAGAGCTGGCCCGGTCGCTCCCCTTTGCCGTGGACGCAGGCGAGCTGGAAGCCTACGCGCAAGAAGCGGCCCGCTGCCGCAAGTTTTTGCCCCGCAACGAAAGGGAGCGGGCCTTTGAAGGGGCCATAGCCGCCGCCGCCATCCGCGAGGCCCTGCGGCGCCATGCCGGCTCCTTAACGGAAACCTATACCCCCGAGGGGCGGCTGTGGGTGCAGCGGGGGAAGGATTTGACAGAAGCGGCCCTTTTCATCGCCACCGGCGGGGTGCTGGTCCATGGCGGGGAATCCGCCACGGTGCTCAAGGCCGCCCTGGCGAACCATGATCCCCTGTCCCTCACTCCCCGATCGCCGCGGCTTTTCCTGGACCGCTACTACATACTGGCCGCCGCGGGCCTCGTTGCCGAAGCCTGGCCGGAAGCGGCGCGAGAAATACTTAAGCAAGCATTGCTGCCCTTGGAGGGGATGACCGGTTGAAACTGAAGCAGAAGCTGCAGAACCGGCGCTGGGACGACGCCCATTTTGTTGCCGAGCGCGGCCCCGTGCTCACCTCGTGGCCCACGGGGGTGGAGGTTGACCTCGCCGAAGCCTTTGCCTACCACCAGGGCCTGCCCGAAAGCAAAAAGACCTATTTCAAGCTGCGCGCAGGCCTGGAGGAGGGGCGCATTTTCTTGCAGCCGCGCGCCGGGGTGGCCCTGCTCTCCGAGCACCTCGTGCTTCTGAACAAGCTGGAGCTGGAGGGCCAGGCCGATTTTCTGCCCACCACCATTGACTCCTACACCCGCCAGAACCGCTACGAAGAGGCCCAGAAGGGCATTGAGGAGTCCAAGCTGGCCGGGCGCTCACTCCTGAACGGCTTCCCGGCGGTGAATTACGGCGTGGCCAACTGCCGCAAGATCATCGAAGCGGCCGGTGTTCCCGTGCAGATCCGCCACGGCACCCCCGATGCGCGTCTCCTGGCCGAGATCACCCTGGCGGCGGGCTTCAGCGATTTCGAGGGGGGTGGGATCTCCTACAACATCCCCTACGCCAGGGATATTCCTCTCGAGGTCTCCCTCTACCACTGGCAATACGTGGACCGCCTCTGCGGCGCCTACGCCGAGAACAACGTCATCATCAACCGCGAGATGTTCGGCCCCCTTACGGGCACGCTGGTGCCGCCGTGCATCTCCCATGCCGTGGGCATCATCGAGGCGCTCCTGGCGGCGGAGCAGGGCGTAAAAAGCATCGCCATCGGCTATGGCCAGGGGGGCAATCTGCTGCAGGATGTGGCCGCCCTGCGCACCCTGGCCCGCCTCGGCCGGAGATACCTGGACCGGGCCGGCTTTAGCGATGTGCTGCTGACCACCGTCTTTCACCAGTGGATGGGCGGCTTCCCCCAGGATGAAGCGAGGGCCATGGGGGTGATTGCCTGGGGCGCCGCCACGGCCGCGCTGGGCGGGGTGAACAAGGTTATTGTCAAGACCCCCCACGAGGCCATGGGCATTCCCACCGCCGAGGCCAATATTGCCGGCCTGCTGGCCACCCGCCAGGTGATCAGCATGCTCGAGGCGCAGCGGCCCCTGCAGGCTGAAGGAATCGAGGAAGAAGAAGCGATCATCGAATGCGAAGTGGAGGAGATTATCGGCAAGGTCCTTGAGCTCGGTGAAGGCGACCTGGCCGTGGGCGCGGTGCGCTCCTTTGAGGCGGGGGTGCTGGATATCCCCTTTGCCCCGTCGAGTTGGACCCGGGGCAGCGTCATCCCCGTGCGCGACAAGGAGGGGGCCATCCGCATCCTGCGCTTCGGCAACCTCCCCTTCTCCAAGGAGGTCCGGGAGTTCCACACCGCCAGGGTAAGAGAGAGAGGCGTTGCCGAAAGGCGCGAGCCGAGCTTTCGCATGGTCATCGACGACATCTATGCCATCAGCAAGGGGCGGCTGGTGGGGAAGCCGAGGTGATGCAGTATTGATCATCGAACAAGTGCTGGCCGCGCCCGGCCTGACCGGTTTCTTTTTTGACGACCAGCTGGCCATTAAAATGGGGGCGGTGGAAGACGGCGCTGCATACCGCGGGCGCCCTCGGACAGAGGGCTTCAGCCAGGTGCGCCAGCGCGGCGAATCCTTAAGCATCATATTTCTTCTCAGCGGCGGCGAGATCGCTTTTGGAGACTGCGCCGCGGTGCAGTATTCCGGCGCCGGCGGGCGGGACCCCCTCTTCTTGGCGGAGAAGTTTGCGCCGGTGGTGGAGGAGTACCTTGCCCCCCAGCTGGTGGGCCGCGAGATTGGCTCTTTCCGCGAGATGGCCGCGGAGTTCGATTCCCTGCCCGACAAGGAGGGGCGAAGGCTGCACACGGCCCTCCGCTACGGCTTGTCGCAGGTCCTGCTGCATGCCGCCGCCCTGAAGCAGCGAAAGCTCATGTGCGAGGTGCTGGCGGAGGAATACGGGCTGCCGCTTATCCTGGAGCCCGTGCCCATCTTTGCCCAGACCGGCGATGAGCGCTACACCAACGCCGACAAGGCCATCATCAAGCGGGCCGATGTACTGCCCCATGGGCTCATCAACAACGTCCACAGCAAGCTGGGCGCCCGCGGCGAAAAGCTGCTGGAGTACGTGCGGTGGCTGCGCAAGCGAGTGGCCGAGCTCGGCGGCGGCAGCTACCGGCCGGTTTTGCACGTGGACGTTTACGGCACCTTGGGCCTTGCTTTCGACAACGATCTCGACCGCATCAGCTCCTACCTGGGCCGCCTTGGGGCGGCGGCGGCGCCCCTGAAGCTGCGCCTTGAAGGCCCCGTGGACATGGGCTCCAAGGAGCGGCAGATCGAGGCGCTGCTGAAGCTGAAAGAGAAGGTGGACGCGCAGGGCAGCGGCGTGGAAATTGTGGCCGATGAATGGTGCAACACCCTGGAGGATGTGCGCGATTTTGTCGACGCTGGCGCGGCCCACATGATCCAGGTGAAGACACCCGACCTGGGCGGGCTGCACAACAGCATCGAGGCCATCCTCTACGCCAAGGAGCACGGCGTCGGCGCCTACCTGGGGGGCAGCTGCAACGAGACGGACCGCTCGGCGCAGGTTTGCGTCCATGCCGCCCTGGCGGTGCGGCCGGACCAGATGCTGGCCAAGCCGGGGATGGGCGTGGACGAGGGGATGATGGTTGTCTTTAACGAGATGCAGCGGGCGCTGCGCATACTAAAATTTAAAGAGAAAGCAGGTGCTGAGAAGCGGCCATGAACAAGCCGATGGTACTCCTTTCGCCCACGGCCATCCTGGGGTACGGCTTTCCCGAGAGTTCCTTCTCCCGCGGGCTCTCTTTCCACCCCGACATCATCGCAGTGGACGCCGGCTCCACCGATCCCGGCCCCTACTACCTCGGCTCGGGAAAATCTTTCGTCCCCCGCGGCGCGGTGAAGAGGGACCTCACCTACCTGCTGCGGGCCGCCCTCTCTCGGCGCATACCCCTCCTCATTGGCACCGCCGGCGGCTCCGGGGCGCGGCCGCACCTTAACTGGTGCCGCGAGATCATCCTGGAGGTAGCCCGGGAAGAGGGCCTCTCTTTCCGCATGGCCGTAATCCCGGCCGACATATCCAAATCCTACCTGCTGGAGGCGCTGGCCGCGGGAAAGGTGCGCCCCCTGGGCCCGGCGCCGGAGCTGCAGGAGGCGGAGGTTGCCGCAAGCACCTACCTCGTAGCCCAGATGGGGGCCGAACCCTTGATGGCCGCCCTTGAAGGCGGTGCCGATGTGGTGCTGGCGGGGCGCTGCTACGATCCCGCCGTATTTGCCGCGCTGCCGCTAAAGCGGGGCTACCCCGCGGGGCTGGCCCTGCACCTGGGGAAAATCCTGGAATGCGCCGCCATTGCCGCGCTGCCAGGCAGCGGCAGCGACTGCATGATCGGCATCTTGGAGCAGGAGCGCTTCCTGGTGGAGCCCGCTTCTCTCCAGCGCCGGGCCACCGTCGATTCAGTGGCCGCCCATACCCTCTACGAGAAGAGCGATCCCTACCGGCTGCCCGGGCCGGGCGGCCTGCTTGACTTGAGCGAAAGCACCTTTGTGCAGGCCGGCGATCGGAGCGTGGAGGTAAGGGGGAGCCGCTTCTGCCCGGCCTCAACTTATACCGTGAAAGTGGAAGGGGCCAGGCTCATTGGCTACCGGGCCATCTCCATTGCCGGGGCGCGCGATCCCCGCTTCATCGCGGCCCTGGACGAGATCATCGCCGGCGTGAGGGAGCGGACCCAGGACAACTTCCCCGGCGAGGCCGGCCGCTTTGAACTCATCTTTCATGTTTACGGGCGCGACGGGGTCATGGGGCCACAGGAGCCGCAGCCGCGCCCCGCGCACGAGGTGGGCATTGTCATGGAGGCGGTGGCGGAAAGCCCCGAGCTGGCCGAATCGGTCCTGGGCTTTGCCCGCTCCACGATGCTCCATTACGGCTTCCCCGGCCGCCTCTCCACGGCCGGGAACCTCGCCTTCCCCTACTCTCCTTCGGATTTCAAGGTGGGGGGAGCCTACGTCTTTTCCGTTTACCACCTGCTGACCGTGGATAGCCCCGAGGCGCTCTTCCCGGTTGCTTTCGAGGAGGTCCGCCCATGAAGCCGCTGGTTGACTTGGCCCTGGTGATCCGGTCGAAAAACGCCGGCCCCTTTGAACTGACCATCGATATTATTTTTAAAAGCAGGGAGATTTACGAGCGGGTAAAGAAGGAGCAGCTGTTAAACGCCGCGCTCATCGCCCGCCTTTACCGCATCCCTGAAGAAGATGTCCTTGGCGTGACCTACTTTGACCCCGCAGCAGCCTTCAAGGCGACGATGAAACGGCGGCTTCCCTCGGGAAACCCGGGGGAGAAGGATATTTACGGGGCCCAGCAGCATGCTCCCCTGCTGGAACTGGCCCTGCCCTGGAGTGATGCCGGTGATCCTGCCTCATGAATATCTCATCAAGGCGGTTTACTTTGCCCCGCGGGGCCGCAGGAGGATTCACGAACTGGGCGCGCATCTGGCGCAGCGCTACCTTTCCGCCGAAGACAGCCTCATCGGGGTAATCGGCGACGCCGGGGCCGGCAAGTCGGCGCTCATCCAGGGGATGTTCCCGGGGCTGGAGCTGACCAACGACGACGAGGGGATCAACGTGCGCCCGCTCCCCCTGCTGCACCATTTTGAGAACAACTCCTTCGATCACCATACCTACCACCTGGACGCGCACTTTGAGCTGGCCTTCGCCCCGCCCAGCCTCCTCGCCGAAGCGGTGCACCGGGCGCTGCGCGAGGGCTGCCGCGTGGTGGTGGAGCATTTTGACCTCCTTTACCCGGTTTTGCAGCTAAACGCCCACGTCCTCGTGGGGATCGGGCAGGAGGTGATCATCGCCCGCCCGGGCCTCTTCGGGCCTTTCCCCGAAGAGATCAAGGCGGTGGTTTTTGAGTCGCTTTACTACCGCAAAATGGCGCACTCGGCCGAGGATATTACCCAGCTGGTGCTGGAGCGGATGGGCGTGCCGCCCCCCGAAGGGCACGGCGACGTCCCCAGCGGTTTTATCCTCTATTACCAGCAGCGGCCGGCGGCCGATCTGGTGCTGGTGGAAGAGCTGGTCAGGGATGTCATCGGCCGGGACCTGCCCATCAGCCCCGTGGGAAGCAGAAAAATCACCATCGGCGATGTGCCGCGCTACTGCACCGGCCCGCGTCTTCACCTGCGCAGCACCGGCGAGATCCGCAACTTTCGCCTGGAAAAGGACTACTATCACGATCCGCTCACCGGTGTCTACAGCATTGTGGGGAAAGTGGGCTGACGGGGGATGTTTCGCGCCGCCCGCCTAATTTTTCAGCTTCCGGTAAAGCGTGGTCAGGCTGATGCCCAGCTTCTCCGCGATGGCCTTTTTGGCCTTCACGGAATCCCCCATCTCTTCCATCATCCTGCGGATAATATCCGCTTCAAGCTCGGCGGTGCGGCTTTTTAAGGAAGTTTCAGATCTTTCGTCGCTGCATCGCTGGACAATCCACTGGGGCAAGCTTTTTACCGTGATCATGGAGGAGCGCTCAAAGTTCACCGCGTACTCGATCACATTTTCCAGCTCGCGCACGTTGCCCGGCCATTGATAGCTTATCAAAATGGCTTTTACCTCCGGGTCAAGGCCGATGATGGGCTTCCCCAGGAGGTGTCCGAACTTCTCCAGGAAGAACTCGGCCAGGTACAGGATGTCCTCCTTGCGGTCGCGCAGGCTGGGAATGAAAAGGGGAATTACGTTAAGGCGGTAATAGAGGTCCAGCCGGAACTGGTTGTTCTCCACCATCTCCTCGAGATTGCGGTTGGTGGCGGCAATGAGCCGCACGTTAAAGGAATACTCCTTGTTTCCCCCCACCCGCTCCAGCTTGTTGCTCTCCAGCACCCGCAGCAGCTTTGCCTGCAGCGTGAGCGGCATATCGCCAATTTCATCGAGAAAAAGGGTCCCGCCGTCGGCGAGCTCGAATTTGCCCGGTTTGCCGCCCTTCCTGGCGCCGGTGAAGGCGCCTTCCTCGTAGCCGAAGAGCTCGCTTTCCAGCAGGGCTTCCGGGATGGCGCTGCAGTTGATGGCCTGGAAGGGCCCGTTGCGGTAGGGACTGGCCTCGTGAATGGCGCGGGCGAAAAGCTCCTTCCCAGTGCCGCTCTCGCCCCTCAACAGGACGGTGGAGTTCCCCGCGGCCACGATGCGCGCCTGTTCTTTTAGGCGCTGTATGGCCTCGCTCGTGCCCCGGATGTCATCAAAAGTAATTTGTTCATGCTCCTGGAGTATTTTGGCCGCAACCCTGGACAATCTCTTCACGTCTTTAAATGTTTTCACCGCCCCAACGATTTCGTTTTCCATGATAATGGGGGCGGTGCTGTAGATAAGCTTGACCCTGGCGTGGCGCAGGTTGACCTCCATTTCCTGGTCCGTAACCTTCGCCCGGCTGCGCAGCGTTTCGGCAAGGGGCGAGCCGGGGAAGAAGTCAGTAACGGGCTGGCCGATGAGATGTTCACGGTGGTAGTTGAAGATCTTCTCCACGACGTTGTTGACATACGAAATTTTGCCCTCCGCGTCAACGGCGATGATGCCTTCGCTTACGGAATCAATAATCGTCTTCAAAAATCGTTCGTTGCTGGAGATATTGTCCATCATCTCTGAAAGCTGGGCCCGGCTGGCGATGAGCTCGCCCATCCGGGTCATAAAATCAAAATACTGGCTTTGGCGTGAGACGAGCTCCTTCTTCTGTTCCCCGTCGAAGCTGAGCAGGCTGATGGTGCCCACGATCTTGCCGTTAAGGCTGATGGGGCAGATGAGCTGGGCGGTGCAGAAACAGTTTTCCTTGATGATGCAATTCTGGCAGAGAATGTGCTTTCCCGGCTCTTCGATGGCGTAGCTGTTTCCCGTTTCCAGGACCTTGCGGGTGACGTTTGCCGTCTGCTGCTTGAAACCAATTTTCCCCCTGATCCTGCCGGTGGCTCCCACGACGACGAGGGTGTCGTCGAAAATCTCCACTTCAAGCTTCAATGCCGAAGCGATGGCTTCGGCAATTTCCTGGACGGATTGTTGAATCTTCTGCAAGTTGCTGTTTTTGTTCATTTCTACCTCCATGCTTCAGCCCTGCGTTAATTGAATCTTTCTTTATCAAATTCTGAAAATCCTTCCCAATATTAAAAAAGAACTACTAGCCACTCAAGGCCCACTTGCCCAAAATACGTTAATATTAAGGCTTATATCCCTGAAGCGCATTGGCATTAATATTGCATTAATTTTCCTTGCATCGTGGCGGTTCTGGCGCTGGCCGAAATTTACGAGAAATCACCACCACATGAGGAAGGATGAGCAAGGTGTTCCCACAGTATCAAGGAGGCAGCAATCGCGTATTTCCCGAGAGCAAGGTAAAAGAAATCCATGAAGCCTCCGTCTACCTCATGGAGAAGGTAGGCGTAAAGGTGCACAACCCGCGGGCCCGGCAGATATTTGCCGATCACGGAGCGGATGTAGATCATGCCGGGGGGATTGTGAAGATCCCCCGCTCCATGCTGGAAGATGCCATTGCTGCCGCTCCCTCCCGGGTTGTTCTCTGCGGCAGGGAGGAGAAGAACGACCTGGTATTGGAGGGAACCAACACCTACCTGGGGACGGGGGGGACGGTGCTATATACCCTGGACCTGGACACGGGGGAGCGCCGTCCCACGGAGGTGCGGGATGTGGCCGGCTACGCCAGGATGACCGATGCCCTTGAGAACGTGGCCTTTTTCGTCATCAATTGCTATCCCCAGGACGTGCCCACGGAGGATGTGGATATAAACAGGTTCTATCATGCCCTGGCCAACACCTCCAAGCATGTCATGGGCGGCATTTACACCATGGATGGCTTGAAAGATGTCATCAGGATGGCCGAAGAGATCGCCGGGGGAAAGACAAGCCTGCTGGAGCGCCCCTTTATCTCTTTTATCACCCTGATCATGAGCCCGCTGGTCATGGAGGTGACCTATACCGACTTCTTGATTGAAATTGTCCGCTACGGCCTTCCCGTGGCCACTCCCGCCGAGCCGCTGGCCGGAGCCACCGCGCCGGTGACTCTTGCCGGCACCGTTACCGTCAACAACGTGGAATCCCTGGCCGGCCTGGTCCTGGCCCAGCTAATCCGCAAGGGCCATCCCACCATTTACGGCAGCACCGCCAGCATCATGGACATGGTTACGGGAACCTACATGGCCGGGGCCATTGAATCGGCGCTGATCAACGCGGGCCTGGCCCAGATGGCCCAGTTTTACCAGATACCATACTATTCCACGGGAGGGATGTCCGATTCGAAAACTCTCGACTGCCAGACCGGCTATGAATCGGCGGCCACGATGATGATTGTCGCCCTGGCCGGGGCCAACTACATCCACGACGCCTTCGGGCTCCTTGAATTCTGCACCACCCTCTCCTATGAAAAAATGGTCATCGACAACGAGATCGCCGGCATGGTGCTGCGCGCCGTGCGGGGCATCGAGGTTACCCCGGAAACCATTGCCGTGGATATCATCAGCGAGGTGGGCCCGGGCGGGAACTTCCTGGCGCACCGCCATACCGCGCGGCACGTCCGCCGGGAATTTTTCTTCCCCAGGGTGGCCAACCGGCAGGGGCGCAAGGACTGGGAAGCTTCCGGCAGCACCGATGCAGCGGCGCGGGCCAGGGAGATGGCCAGGCGAATACTCCGCGAGCATCGCCCCCTGGGATTCAGCGAAGACCTGGAGGCGCTGCTTAGGGAAAAATTCCCCGGCATCAAATAAAGGAAATTTTACAATCACTCATGAATTTAGCCTTAAGGAGAGTTTAAAATGTTCAAAGATATATACAATAATGTGATTACAGGCGAAGTTGATGAAGTTAAAAGGAGCATCCAAAAAGCGCTGGACGCAGGCGCCAGCCCGGCCGAAATCATTAACCAGGGCCTGATCCGGGCCATGGACGAGGTGGGCGCCAAGATGAAAGCGGGGGAGATGTTCGTTCCCGAAGTGCTCATTGCCGCCGAAGCGATGAAAGAGGGGCTGGCCATGGTCAAGCCGCTTCTTGAAGGCGAGAGCTTTACCATTGGCAAGGTGGTCATCGGCACCGTTGCCGGCGACCTGCACGACATTGGGAAAAACCTCGTCGCCATGCTCCTGGAAAGCGCCGGCTTTGCCGTAGTCGACCTGGGGGTGGATGTCTCCACCGAGGCCTTCCTGCAGGCTGTGGCGGAGCACCGGCCGCAGATAGTGGGCCTCTCGGCCCTGCTCACCACGACCATGGTGGCCATGGCGGAGACGGTAAAGGCGCTTCATGAAAAATGGCCGCAGGTCAAAACCATGGTTGGAGGAGCTCCGGTAAGCGATGAATTTGCCCGGCAGATCGGAGCAGGCGGGTATGCACCGGACGGGGCCTCCGCCGTAGCGCTGGCCAAGCGACTTCTTGATGAAAAAGGGGGGGGCCAGCCATGAACCTGGGCCATTACAGCGTTTTCTACCGGCCCCTTTCGGCCGGCGATATAGAAGCCATCCACAAGGCGTCCATGCTTGTTTTGGAAAAGGCAGGCTTTGCCGTAGACAATCGCCGCGCCCTGGAGCTGTTTGCCGAACACGGGGCGCAGGTGGATTTTGAGAAAAAGATTGTCCGGGTTAAAGAAGAATGGGTGATGGAATACCTCAAGAAGGCACCAGCCCGGATTATCCTTTATGGCCGGGAAGAGAGGCACAACCTGGTGGTGGAGGCGGATCGGACCTACTACGGGACCGGGGGAACGGCGTTGAACATCTACGATGGCCGGACGCAGCAGCGCAGGCCGGCCGTGATTGCAGACACGGCCAAAATCGGGCGCCTCGTGGACGCCCTGGAGCATGTCGACTGGTACGTGCTGCCCGTCTACCCCAGTGACCTGCCCAAAGAGGACGTGGACATCAACCGCTTTTATCATGGACTTAAGAACACCTCCAAGCATGTCATGGGCGGCATCTACGGCGGCTACAACGGCGCCAAGGACCTTATCAAGCTGGCCCAAACCATTGCCGGCGGGGCGGAGGCCTTGAAAAGAAAGCCGTTCATTTCGGTGATCTGCTGCACCATCAGCCCGCTGACCCTGGAGTCGTCGTACATTGATTTAATCATCGACCTGGTGGAGGCGGGGATACCCATTGCTACCCCCGCCGCGCCCATTGCGGCTGCCACCTCTCCGGTGACCCTGGCCGGAACCCTGGCCCAGATAAACGCGGAAGCCCTTTGCGGAGTTCTCCTGGCCCAGGTGATCCGGGAAGGGGCGCCTGTATTTTACAGCGTGGTGCCGACCACGGCAAACATGAAAAGCATGGAGTTCTTGTTCGGGGCCGTGGAAAACGGCATGATGAATGCCGCCTGCGCTCAGCTGGCCTCCTATTACAACCTGCCCCAGTATTCCACCGGCGGGGTAACCGAGTCGAAGGTCTTTGACGTCCAGAATGGATTGGAGAAGTGCCTGAACAACCTTCTCCCGGGAATGGCCGGCGCCCAGTTAATCCATAACGCCGCGGGGCAGATTGACAGCAGCATGGCCGTGGCTTACGAGCAGTATGTCCTGGACAACGAGATCATCGGCAACATCAAGCGGGTCCTCAAGGGGATCAGCGTAACCCCCGAAACCCTGGCCGTGGAATTAATCCAGGAAGTGGGGCCCGGGGGCCATTTCCTGGCCCAGGAGCACACGCTTAAGCACATGCGCCAGGAGCTTTACCTGCCCGCGCTGGCGGTAAGGCAGAATTACACGGCCTGGGACAAGAGCGGGCGCAAGAGCATGGTGGATCATGCCCGCGCCGAAGTTGAGCGCCTCCTCTCCGGGCATCGCCCGCTGCCGCTGCCCGACGGGCTTGAGGAAGAGTTGAAGACCCAGTTCCCCAACCTGGCCGGCCTCTCTTAGCCTGAATCATTGGCCCAATAAGCTGGAGGAGCATGATGAATGCTTAAAGGGAATAAAATTGTTTCCAGTTTTATCCGAGGGCTGACCTGGGAGAGCCTGCCGCCGGCGGTTCAGCAGCAGGCCAAGCTCTGTTCCCTCGACCTGCTGGGAGCAATTATCGCCGGCAGCCTGGCCCGGGGTTCGAAGGTACTGGCAGGGCAGGCTCTGGAGCATTGGCCCGGAGACGCGGCCACGCTCTTGCTGTTTAATGCCAGGGCCGCCCTCCCCGGGGCCGTTTTGGCTAACGCCTTTTCTGCAAACGCGCTGGACATTGATGACGGCTACCGCCCCATAAAAGGCCACCCCGGTGCCATTGTCTTCCCCGCTGTCCTGGCGGCGGCTGAAAAAAAAGGCGCTTCCGGCAAGGAGTTCCTCACCGCGCTGGTAGTGGCCTACGAGGTGGCCATCCGGGCGGGGATAGCCTGGCATGATTACCACGCGGAATATCACGGCTCCGGCTCCTGGGGCTCCTTGGGCGCCGCCGCCGGTGTGGCGAGGATTCTGGGGCTGCAGGAGAGGGAAATCATCCATGCCCTGGGGACCGCGGAGTACCACGCCCCCATAATGCCCATGATGCGCTGCATTGACTACCCGGCGATGACCAAGGACGGCATTGCCTGGGGAGCCATGGTGGGGACGGTTTCCGCCCTTCTGGCCGGGGCGGGATATACCGGCATACCCAGCCTCCTGGGCATGGACGAATACCGCCACCTGGTGGACAGTCTCGGCCGGGAATATTTAATCTTAAACCTTTACTTCAAACCCTACGCCTGCTGCCGCTGGGCTCAGCCCGCCGTGACCGCGGCCCTGGAGCTGCGGGAGAAGCATAGGCTGGACCCCAGCGACATAGAGCGGATCATCGTTCGCACCTTCGAAGCCGCCACGAGATTATGGCTGAAGCCCCCTGCGAACACCGAAGAGGCCCAGTACAACATGGCCTATCCCGTTGCCGCCGCCCTGGTGGCAGGAGAGGTGGGGCCGCGCCAGGTTCTCGACGAACACCTGCAGAACGGGGAGATCCTTGCGCTGGCGGAGCGGGTGGTTTCGGTTAAGGACGAATGGCTGGATCGCCAGTTTCCGGAAAAATGCCTCTGCCAACTGAAAATCGTGCTTAAAGACGGCCGGGAGCTGAGCAGTGGGGTCGTGGGCGCCATCGGCGACCTGGATAATCCCCTGGGGGTTGAGGGCATTGAGCAAAAGTTTACCTGGCTGGCGGCGCATGTCTATAGCGAAGCCGGGATTGCGAAAATCAAGAAGCTGGTATGGGAACTAGACAAGCTCGACGATCTGAGGCCGCTGATTGATGTCCTGCGTTCTCCGGAAAGCATCTGAAGGGAGGAGATAAAAACCGGCAACATCCATGACTATGACAGGAGATGTGGGGGCACTTAATTATTTTAAAAGGAGGTTTCTGTTAGATGCGGAAAGCTTTTGTCTTGGTGGCCATCCTGATTCTTTGCGCCTTCATACTGGTTGCCGGCTGTGGTCAGAAAAGTGAAGACGGAGAAGGAAAACCGAAGATCGTCATTGGCTCCAAGAATTTTACCGAGCAGCTCATCGTCGGGAACATGGTCGGCTTGCTGATGGAAGATGCCGGTTATCCCGTGGAGTACCGGCTGCGCCTGGGCGGATCAAGCCTGGTCCATGAAGCCCTGGTTAACGGAAATATCAACGTTTATGTAGAATATACCGGCACCGGGCTCATGGTTATGCTGGAAGAAGATGTGATCAACGACCCCGACGAAGCTTATGCCAAGGTTAAAGAACTGTACAAGCAAAAATGGAACCTGGTCTGGCTGGAGCCCTGGGGCTTTAACAACACCTACACCATTACCATGGCCAGGAGCAAGGTCCAGGAACTTGGCGTAACCAAAATAAGCGATCTCAAGGATATAGCCAAGGACCTGGTCATCGGAGCAACCCACGAATTTATCCCCCGCAAGGACGGCCTGGCCGGCCTGGAGGAGGCCTATGGCTTTAAGTTCAAAGAAGCCGTGGGGATGAATGAAGGGCTGTTGTACCAGGCGGTCAAGGAAGGGCAGGTAGACGTTATTTCCGCCTTTGCCACTGACGGCCGGATTCCCGCTTTCGACTTGGTTAACCTGGAAGACGACCTGAAATATTTCCCGCCCTACTATGCGGCTCCCGTTGTCCGCGGGGACCTGCTGGAAAAGGACCCTGAAATTGCCAACATTCTGAACAAACTGGCCGGCAAAATAGACGACTCGACCATGGCCCAGCTTAACTACGAAGTTGATGAAAACAAGAAAGACCCCGCCGCCGTAGCCAAGCAGTTCCTGCAGGAAAACGGATTAATTAAATAGGGCCATCTATGAAAGTGGTGGAATAGCCTTCGGGCTATTCCACCTTCTTGGGAAGGGGAGAGGATATTGATCAGATTAGAAAATGTCACCAAGCAATTTGGCGAGGTTAAGGCTGTAGATCAGGTTAGCCTGCACATTACCCCCGGGGAATTCCTGGTTCTCATCGGGCCTTCCGGCTGCGGCAAAACCACCACCATGAAGATGATTAACCGCTTGATCGATCCCACGGCAGGACAGATTTTCATCGAAGGGAAGGATATCAGCACGGAAAATCCCATCCAGCTGCGCCGCCGCATCGGCTATGTTATCCAGGAAATCGGGCTTTTCCCCCACATGACCATAGCCGACAACATTGGCTTGGTGCCACGCCTTTTGAAATGGCCCAAGGAAAAGATCAAAAAACGTGTTGAAGAGCTCCTGGAGTTGGTAGGCCTGGACGCGGCCACATTCATGCATAAATACCCTCGTCAGCTTAGTGGAGGGCAGCGCCAGAGAGTGGGCGTTGCCAGGGCCTTGGCGGTGGACCCACCGATCATGTTAATGGACGAACCCTTTGGGGCCCTGGATCCCATCACCCGGGAGCAGATGCAGGACGAATTTCTCAGGCTGCAGGAACAGGTCAAAAAAACGATCGTCTTTGTGACCCACGATATGGACGAAGCCCTTAAATTTGCCGACCGGGTGGCGATTATGGACCGGGGCAAAATAATCCAGTGCGACAGGCCCGAGGTTATCTTGCGCCGGCCGGCCAACAAGTTTGTCCGTGATTTTGTCGGGGCGGATCATACGCTGAAACAGCTAAGCCTGATTAAAGTCAGAGATGCCATGATTACTGACATTGACATACTGCGGCCCCAGGACACTATCGCCCAGGCCAGGGCTTTGTTTGCCAAGGGATACAGCAGCATTATTGTTGTTGATGAAAAGGGCCATGCCCTCGGCTATGTCAATAAAGTAGATGCTATTGAGTGCCCCGATGAGAGGCCGGTATCGGAGATCATGGTCACCCCCATCAGCACCGTTGAAGATGACAAGACCTTGAAAGAGGCCCTTACGATCATGGTCAGGAATGATGCCGGCTACATTGCCGTAACCGACAAAAACAAGGTCCTGGTTGGGATTATCACTTCCAGCCGCCTGCAGCAGATCGTGGGCGATCCACATCTCGATGCGGGAGGTGTGGCCTGAATGCGCTTTATCCTGCAGCACCCCGACCTGGTATTGAAACTAACCCTGGAACATATTCAGATATCGTTCATCTCTGTAATCATATCGCTGGTTATAGGGGTAATCATCGGCATAATCCTGACCAGGGTCAAGTTTTTGCAGGCTCCGGTTATTGGCCTTGCCGGTGTTCTTTATACCATCCCCGCCCTGGCCCTTTTCGCCATGCTCATTCCCTTCATGGGCCTGGGCCTGAAGCCGACGGTGTTTGCCCTGATCCTCTATTCCCAGCTGGCTATAGTTCGCAATACCGTATCGGGCATTGAGACGATTGATCCCAGCATTATCGAAGTGGCCAAGGGAATGGGGATGACGGGGTGGCAGAGGCTGTTCCTAGTCGAGCTCCCCCTGGGCTTGCCGGTGATCATGGCCGGGGTGCGCATGGTGACGGTCATGTCTATCGGCGTGGCCACTATAGCGTCGTTCATCAGCGCCGGGGGGCTGGGCGATCTCATCTACTTGGGGATGCAGACTGTAGACTTGAATATTATCTTTGCCGGCGCCCTGCCTCTAATCATACTGACCCTCGGTGCCGACGCTATTCTCGTTTTCCTGCAGCGGAAACTGGAACGCTGGCGGGATGACTTGGCCACAAGAAAACTGGCGGGGGGGGCATAAAGGATGCTGGATTTCATTTTAGCAAACCAGGAACAGTTTATCGTTTTGCTGCGGCAACACATTGTTTTGACGGTGCTGGCGATGGGGCTGGCCATAGTCTTCGGGATACCCCTGGCCATCCTGGCCTCGCGAGTGCCCTTCATGGAGAAGCCGGTAATCATCCTGGGCAACCTCGGCCAGGCCATACCCAGCCTGGTTGTCCTGGCCCTCTGCCTGCCCATCATGGGAATTGGCTTTGCCCCTTCACTGGCGGCCCTGCTATTCCGGGCCATTCTGCCCATTCTTTTGAATACCTTTGTGGGCGTTAAAAACGTGGATCCGGGCCTCATCGAAGCGGCCAGGGGGATGGGCATGACTGAAAACCAGATCTTGTGGAAAGTGCGCATTCCCATCACCGTGCCGGTGATCCTCGCCGGCATCAGGACCGCCACCGTGCAGGCGGTATCCCTGGCCACCCTGGCGTCATTTGCCGGCGGAGGCAGCCTGGGCAACCTGATCCAGCAGGGGATTATGGTAAACGATAAGCCCCGCCTTCTGGCCGGTGCCGTGACTACGGCCATTCTGGCACTTTTGGCCGATTTGCTGGTGGGACGGCTGGAAAAGTGGCTAACCCCCCGAGGTCTTAAAGTTTCGGCGTAAGGTGACAGGGGACGGCCTCTGTCACCTTTTCCCCCGATTTTTAAACTTCAAGCTTCCCCTTGCATTTTGCAGAACCCGGTTCCTCCAGCTATTTATCATGCCGGGGACAAAGGGTTTTAGTGTCGCCATGTAAAATGTTGCCGCATGAACAATGTTAATGGGGAAAACCGTCTCTTTGCGTCTTTTCGGTTTTCACGGGGCCGTTGAAAGAACTGCATGTCGATCTCCTCTTTCTGGCTTACGACCTCTATCGCCGCAGCATCTACACCCTGCCCAAAGAGACCATTATCGACCTTTTTTGCGAGTATCCAGAAACTGCCGCCATCGAAGATTGGCCTGATGAAGAGAATGTTTCTGAGGCGCGTGAATTTGACCGCAGTATTCGTGGCCGGGCCAACCTGCTTTTCCGGAAGCTGAACGAGGCCGGCTGGCTGGATCAGGAGCAGCATCCTGATTACAGCTTTCGGGTGCTGGTGCCCGACTACGCCCTGGACCTATGAGGTGTTCCACCCTCTCATCCGCCTCATGCCTTGAGAAAAAAGTGCGCGTGGAACAGGAAGCCGTCCCCCTCAAATAACCGGGATGCTGGAGACATCCTTTCTTTTTCCAGCCTCACCACGAACGAACGGGATACTTTTTTAAGCCCAAAATTAATATTCATGCTCCACCAAGTTGTAGGGGCGACCCACCAGGTCGCCCAAAACCGTACCGCCTGGCTTTCTGTATGAGCATGGCGGCTTTATTCTATGGCCATAATGTAATAATAGATGGGCTGGCCGCCGTATTTCAGCTCCACCTCCACGTGGGGGTAAGCCTTCGCCACCGTGGCGGCGAAATTCTCGGCGTCGCCGCGGGAGATCTCCTTGCCGTAAAGAATGGTCACCAGCTCGTCTTCGTCGTCAAGCATCTGCTCGAGAAGATCCAGCGCCGCCGGGATGAGCTCCTCTCCGGCGCTGCAGAGCTGCCCGTTGTAAAGGCCCAGGTAGGAGCCGCGGGCTACCTTCTTCCCCCGGATCACCGTGTCCCTGGTGGCATAGGTGATCTCGCCCGACTTCACCTGCCCCATGCTTTCCTCCATGAGGCGGATATTTTCTTGAAAGTCCGCCTCCGGTTTGAAGGCGACGAGCGCGGCAAGGCCCTGCGCGATGGAGCGGCTGCCCACCACGGCCACCTCCTTGGCGCATAATCTCTGCACCTGCTGGGCGACCATCTGGATGTTCTTGTTGTTGGGCAGGATGATGACCCGCTCAGTGGGAAGGCGCTGCGCCGCGTTGAAGAGGTCCTCCACCCGGGGGTTCATGGTCTGGCCGCCGAAGACGATTTCATCGGCGCCCAGGCTTAAAAAGAGCTCTTTGATGCCTTCGCCAAAGGAGACGGCGATGACGCCGATGTCGTCTTTCCCCTTGGGCTTTTGGGCGCCGGAGAAGGTGGCTACCGTCTCCACCGGTGCCTGCGGGTGGAAGGCATGCCGGTGCTGGTCGGCCATGTTGTCGATTTTTATCTCATGCAGGGTCCCGAAGGCCAGGCAGGCTGTGAGGACGCTTCCTGGATCGGCGGTATGAATGTGCACCTTGCAGATGTCTTCCTGCCCCACCACGAGCAGCGAGTCGCCCAGCGGCGCCAGCCGTTTCTGCAGTTCCGCCGCTGCCGGCACTCCCTTGATGAGCAGCTCGGTGCAGTAGGGATGGGCCAGGTCAAGCGCCTCTCCGGGAGCTGCCGCCGCCGTTCCCGTCGCGCTCTTCTCGCCGGCTTCGCCCTTTTCGTCCTCCCTGCGGGCCAGGATTTCTCCCAGGGCATGCTGCACGGCGAAGAGGCAGCCCTCCAGGAAGACGATTAGCCCCATGCCCCCGGCATCGACCACTCCCGCCTCTTTCAGCGCGGGCAGCATCTCCGTGGTGCGGGCCAGCGCCTTCCTGCCGCTTTCAATGGCCGCTTCCATGATCCCGATGGTATCCGCTCCGCTGCGCGCCGCGCCGCGGGCGCCGCGGGCGGTCTCGCGGGCCACCGTCAGGATGGTCCCTTCCACGGGCCTGGAGACGGCCTTGTAGGCGTAGACCACGCCGTATTGAAAGGCCTTGCTGAGGTCCTCGGTGTAGGCCACCCTCTTCCCCTGCAGCCCCCGGGCGATACCGCGCAGGAATTGGGAGAGAATGACCCCGGAATTGCCCCGGGCGCCCATGAGCGCCCGCGAGGCGGTCTTGAGGGCGAGATCGCCGATGGCATCGCCCCTGTAGGCCATCGCCGCTTCGGCGGCCGCGGCCAGGGTCATGCTCATGTTTGTCCCCGTGTCGCCGTCCGGCACGGGGAAAACATTGAGCGCGTTTATCTCTTCCTTCTCCCGGTCAAAGAAGTAGCTTGCCCCGATGATCATCTTTTGAAAGTCAGCGGCATAGATGGCCGGCTTGATCCTTTTTTCGCCTGTAGCTGTCACTGGAGAAGCCTCCTTTTCAGGGAAATCTGCCTGTCCGGCTAATCGCGGGCCCAAAAGCCTATGCCCACCAAGCCCGGGCCGCAGTGGGTGCTGAGGACAGGGCCAAGCTCCCTGATTTCCACCCGCGCGTGGGGGGCCATCTCCAGGACGGCCTCCTTGATGGCGGCGGCATCTTCCGGCGCCATGCAGTGCACCGCCGCTACCTCCAGCTGCTTCTTCTCCCGGGGCAGCTGCTGCAGCATCCTCTGCATCGCCTTGCGTTTCGTTCTCACTTTATCAAACACTTCGATTTGCCCTTCGCGGAGGTAGAGGAGGGGCTTTATCTGGAGCAGCGAGCCCAGCAGCGCCTGCGCGCCGCCGATGCGGCCGCCCTTTTTCAGGTAATCCAGGGTATGGGGAACAAAGAAGGCGCCGATCTCTTTCTTGGCCTGCTCCAGCCTGGCGGCTATTTCGGCGCGGCTGCATCCCTCCTCCGCCCAGCGAGCCGCCGCCAGGACCAGGTAGGCCATGGGGGCCGAGGTTACGGTGGAGTCGACCACCGTGATCTTGCCGGGATCGACCATGGACGCGGCTCCCCTGGCGCTTTCAAAGGTTCCGCTAAGCCTGGCGGAAATGTGGATGGAAACAACTTCCTTTCCCTCGGCGATGAGCGCCTTGTATGCTTCCACGAAGGCGCCCACGGACGGCTGCGAGGTAAAGGGCACCTTGCCGGATTTCTCCACGCGGGCAAAAAAATCCCTGGCGTCGACAAGACCGTCGTAAATGAAGCCGTCAGGGAAGTTTACGGTCAGCGGTACTACGGTAACGGCGTAGCGTTTTACCTCTTCCTCGTAAAGGTAAGCTGTGGAATCGGTTACCAGTGCAATCTTTCCCATGGCTGTCTCCTCGTCTCGTCGGCTTTTATAAGTTTATCGCTTCTGCGCCTGCCGTCGTTTTCCTTTAGTCTTTATGATGTTCATCAATTAGTATAATCTTGAAAGAATCTGTTTAATTCGGGGCGGGCTGCCGGGCCTGGAGCCGGCAGGAAATTAATTCCTGGCGGCCACCTTGACGATCCCGTACAGCAGGAGCAGCCAGACCAGGAGAATCTCCAGGTAGAGGCTGAACAGCCCCAGGCGGCGGCAGGCGGCTGAACCGGTTACCTTGCTGACGAGGAGAAGCATAAAGCCCAGGAGCACGGTTACAAACTGCAGCCGGGCGATGGTCGTAGGCCTGAAATTGGCTGCGCCCATGGCAATGGTTAAAACTCTCTCCCCGGAGCTGCTGCTGCTGAGCCGTGCGGCGCGAATGCGGTCGGTTACAAAAACGCCAACCTGGGGGACAACCATGAGGACAATTACCGCCAGCGGCAGCAGGCCGGTGATGAGCGACAGCACGCCCGACCAAGCGCCCAGGCACCAGTCGGTGACCTGGTCCAGGTAAGCTCCCTTGCGCGAAGAGAGCCCGCGCAGGCGTGCCAGCGGGCCGTCAATAAAATCAGTCAGGGCGGCGGCGGTTAAAATCCAGATTTGCACATTTAGGGGGTAGCTTATTAAGTAAAAAATAATGGCGGTAATCACCAGTAGCAGCCGCAGCCCGGTAATGTGGTTGGGGCGGACCCAGGAAGGAATGAGCAGGTTTAACATGGGCGCCAGCGCGCCGTCGCGCAGCTTCTCCTCGGCATCCGTTAATCGCTCCACCAGGTTCATCTCGGACCCTCCTTTCCGGTGCTGAGCACCTACTATATAATATCACAGCCTTGTCGAAATAGTCCGAAAAGACATGCTGCTCCCGGCGGCTCATCCACCAAGGCGCGGTTATTTTTCCCGGGGCATGCAGATGATCTCCTTGACCACCGTGTCAAAGAACTTGTGCGAGTGCGCCGGTACGATAACGCAGGCGCTGTCGGCTCCCGAGCCGCTGCCGCCAATGGCGACAATCTCCCTGCCGTAGGGGATTAGCCCCGCGTCCAGGGCCATGACGCTGATCTCCACGCAGACTTTCACCCCCTGGCCGAAGAGGCGCAGGGTGGAGGAGACAATTTCGGAGGGATATACTCCCTGGAATTTCATCCGCAGGGCGCGATCCACGCCTCCCAGCAGGTGCGTCGTCGTGAGCAGCTTCACCCCCCTCTCCTTGAGCAGGGCCCTCATTTCCGCGTCCATCTCGTCGACGCCCGGCCCGGCGAAGCCCACTTGATGGGTCACGCAGACAATGCTGAGCCCTTGGGCCGCTTCGCTGAGTTTCTTGGCGGTGGCGCCGCTGTTGGAAGCGACCACCATGTGGCTGATTTGCAGCTCCCTGGCTCTTTTAACGGCCGCTTCAAGGGTGGCCTCGGTGTTGGCGGGCCCCCTCTTTTGCCAGTGCATCCTCCACACCCCCCTATAAATCCCGTTTTGTCGACGGACAGGCTAGCCATCTTTATTTTAACACAAAATTAAATTGATCCTTCTTTCGTCGAAAAAAATCAAACCCTGCCGTCCGGGGCGGAAGCCGCGGGGCGGAAAAGAGAAAGCTTGCCTCAACATACGCCCATCATGGGACAGACTATAAAGGAGATTAAGAATTTTCAGTCGAATATAAATGAGCTTGGGGACACTTTTGATTTCGAGGACAAGGATGATGAAGATGAAATGGAGAGAACTGTACCGGCAGAAGCTCACTTCGGTGGAAGAGGCGGTGGGGGTGGTGCGCTCGGGCGACCGGGTGGTTTTCTCCCACTGTGCCGGCGAACCCCTGGCGCTAAGCGAAGCCCTGGTGCGGCGCGCCCCGGAGCTGGAAAATGTAACCATCATCCATTTTCTCATGATGGGGCCGAACAGGTTTTGCGATCCGGGCATGGAGAGGCATTTTCACCACCTCTCTCTCTTTGCCGGCGCCTCGGTGCGCGGCGCCATAAACAGCGGCCGGGCCGATTTCATTCCCTGCTTCTTCTCCGAGGTGCCGCGCTTCTTCCGGGAAGGCGCCCTGCCGGTAGACAAGGCCTTCATCCATGTCAGCCCACCCGATGAGCATGGCTTTATGAGCTTCGGCGTATCGGTGGACTACACCAAGATTGCCGCCCGCTGCGCCAAAACGGTGGTGGCGGCGGTAAACCCCCACATGCCCCGCACCCTGGGGGACAGCTTTATCCACGTCTCTGAGGTGGACCGCCTGGTGGAGATCGATGAGCCGGTCATCGAAGTGCCCCAGCCGTCGCCCGGCCCCGTGGAGGAGGCCATCGCCCGCCACGTGGCCACGCTCATCGAGGACGGGGCCACCTTGCAGCTGGGTATAGGGGCCATTCCCGACGCCGTGTTGAAGTTCCTGGGAGATAAAAACGACCTGGGCATTCACACGGAGATGTTCTCCGACGGGGTGGTGGACTTGGTGGAAGCGGGTGTCATCACCAACGAGGCCAAATCTCTCCACCGGGGGAAGCTTATTGCCACCTTTCTCATGGGGACGCGGCGGCTCTATGATTTTGTCGACAACAACCCTTCGGTGGAGATGCACACCGTGGATTATACCAACGATCCCTTCATCATCGGGCAAAACAGCAAGATGGTGGCCATCAACGGAGCCCTGGAGGTGGATCTTACCGGCCAGGTCTGCGCTGATTCCCTGGGCTTCGTCCATTACAGCGGCGTGGGCGGGCAGGTGGATTTCGTGCGCGGCGCCGCCCGTTCACCGGGCGGCAAATCCATCATCGTCCTTCCCTCCACGGCGGCGGAGGGGCGGGTTTCGCGCATCAAGGTGGCCCTTTCCGAAGGGGCCTCCGTGACCACCACCCGCAACGACGTTCATTACGTGGTCACCGAATACGGCATTGCCGACCTGCGGGGCAAGAGCTTCCGGCAGCGGGCGGAAGCCCTTATCGCCATCGCTCACCCCGATTTTCGCCGCGAGCTGAGGGAAGAAGCGAAGGCAAAAAGATCCATTGTCCTTCCCGCCATGGGCGCCGGCGATGCCTGCGGCAACGGCCGGGGCGCCGGCGCGTCTTCCCCTCTCCTTTAAAGGGGGTTCCCCCTTGCGGCGGGCTTTCGTTTATCCGCCGCCCGGCGGGGCATACTAGCAGCGGAATCATGCCCCGGCCGGGGGAATCAGCCCAAGGGAGAGATGATGCGGGATGAAGGATCTCTACGTTATCCTGGCTTTTCATGCCCACGAGCTTCTCTGGGACCTTCCCGGGAGGCTCCTTTCGTACCTGGAAGAGGAGAATCCCATGAGGGAGAGCATCCTCGATGAGAATTACATTAAGATGCGAAAGGAGCAGGGACGCGACGTTTACACCCTCGGCATCCAGCTGGGTGAAAGGCTCAATGCACCCATCTGTGTGGAATACAGCAACGAACTGCTCCATCAGATCCGGGAGTTGCTTCCCGACATCTTCGAGCGGATCCGGGAGGCCTTTCATAGCGGCCGCCTCTACCCCATCTACGGCCATGCCCATCATACTCACGTCTCCCTCCTCGATGAAGAGGAGATCACCCAGGAAATAACCTGGAACATGCGCTACCTGCATCAGTACATGGGGGTGCCCCATCCGCGCTACAAGGGCTACTTCTCCCCGGAGGCCTCCTACGACGCCGAAAAGATGGAAGGGGTGGCGGTGGCGAACATTGACTATCTCATCTTCCCCCACCTCCAGGAGAAGAAAGTCCCCTTTGAGCTCTCCGGCCCGGGGGATTACATCTACAAACCCTTCTGGGTGAAAAGCCGCCGCCGCAGCATCCTCGCCTTGCCCCGAAACTTCCCCATCTCCCAGGAGATCTGGCGGCCCATCACCCGCATGCGCAGGGAGGAGGTGAAAAACCAGGGCTACAAGCTGGGCGATTACCCCGTTTTCTTCAACGAGTACTTGAGCGGCCGGAACGAGCCCTTCCCCATCGACATGGAGGAGGGGGTGGCCCTTTACCGGGAGGTGCTGCGGCAGGAGCTGAACCAGGCGCCCCCGGAGGGCCTGCTGCTCTACATCCAGGACCTGGAGTTGATGGATTACGGGGACCTGGCCATCGAGATCATGGCTCGCGCCTGGGAAAGCCTGCTGGCCGAAGAGAGGGAGAACTACCGCGTCCATTTCGTCACCCCCGACCAGTATATCGACGAGGTGCTGAAGGCGGAGGGCTTGGAGCTCCTGCCCGAGGTGAAATTCAGCCAGGCCTGCTGGGCGCCCGAGATCCGCCTGGTGCTGCGGGCCGACGGCCACTACCCGCCCCTGGGCGTGGACGGGGTGGGACGCTACTCCATTGAAAAAAGCGGCCACTACCGCCATCCCCTCGTATTCTGGGAAAACGGCAAGTATTTTTGCGGCATCTGCGATACCTTCGTGGAGAACTTTAAGATCAGCCCCCACATTCCCGTGGATGCGGGGAGGCTTGATGAGACGGGCTACGACCTGGCCCGCGAGGACCTGGAAACCCAGGTGGTGCTCTACCGGCGGCTGATGAAAAGGGCCTGCAACTGGGGCTGGCGGCCCACCGAGGGGCGCCAGAAGAGGCCCTGCCTCGACGCCTACCTGCTCTGCGCGGCCCTGCTAAAGAAAATTGACCAGTGCCCCCATCTCCTTGTACTCTTTCGCGATCTGAAGCCGCTCGATCCCAGGCATATTGTCGGGCTGGTGGAGACGCTCAAGGTCTTCATTGACAGCCGCGTCAACTACCTGCGCTTCGGCCTGGAGAAGTTCATGGCCGAACGGGGCGGCGATTTTGCGGGAGCCTACCGGGCCATCGAGGAGGCGGAGCGGTGGAGGGGGGTGGCCGCGCAGAAGGCCAGGGAGCTCTACAGCGTCAACCGCAATGAGCAGTTGCCTCCCCTCACCAGGATGAAGCAACTGCTTTCGCTGATGCAGGAATACTGCCAGGCGCTTTTCATGGCCACGGAATACGTGCAGCGGGTCTGGGGAGAGGTGCCCGACGTGGACTTCATGGTCGATCGCATGTACGAATACCTTTACGAGATCTACCCGCCCCTCTTCCCGGTGATGATCGACCGCATCGACGCCATGTCCGAGAGCGACGTGGAGCGCTACTTTGCTGCCCTGGAGCCGGTCGAGGAGCGCGAACCCTCCTTCGCCCGCGTCCCCTCCCTCTCCAACCCCAAACTGGGACAATAGGGACGTGCCTTTTTGTCCCACTTGGGACCGGAACGCGCCTTTTTGTCCCGGAAGGACCCTGCCGCATTAATTGGGGCGGCCCATGGGCGGCCCTTGCATCCTGGTGGAAAAGGGGAGCAACTCTATACCAGTGGGCTTTCAAAAATGACAAACTGCCCCGGCAAAAGGGTCAGCTCCCCGGCCTTTGCCGCCGCCTTCCCGCTGCTTTTTGCTGCGCCACCGCCGCCCACCTCTGCCTTCTCCCGGCCGCCGTAGCGCGCTTCTTCCGAGTTGAAAATCTCCTTGCCGGGCGGCTGGGCTGCGCTGATGGTCTCCCGCCCCAGGTTGGCCAGGGCCGTGAGGATACAATCGGCTGCCCGGCGGCTGATCCGCACCAGCCGCAATTCCGGATCAACCTTGACCTCCGTTCCTTCCTTGTCTGGCACCATTAGAACGGGGTGCTCCCGCCGCAGGGCGATGAGATCGCGGTAATAGCAGAACATCTGCTCCTGGTGCCGCCGCCACTTGTGGCGGGGGGTCAACTTGGAGCGGAAAAAAGTGCTCTCGTCCTGGGGGTTGGGAATGTCCTGCCAGCCGAAGGAGGCGAACTCCTCCCGCCGCCCCTCCGCCACCGCCTTTTTCAGCGCGGGATCCTGGTAATCGGTAAAGAAGAGAAAGGGATTCTCTTCGGCATACTCCTCGCCCATGAAGAGCATGGGGATGTAGGGCGCCATGAAGAGCAGCCCCGCCGCCGCTTTCAGGTAGGGAAACTCCACCAGCTGCGACAGCCGCTCTCCCCAGGCGCGGTTGCCCACCTGGTCGTGCGTCTGGATGGCCACGACGAAGCGGGAGCCGGATGCGGCCGCGGCGTCGCTCCCCCTTCTCTTCTTCCAGAAGCGGGAATACTCTCCCGTGTAGAGGTAGTTCTTGTAGACCTTCTCCAGGTCCTCGATGCGGCCGTAGTCCTGGTAATAGCCCTTGTCTTCCCCGGTGAGCGCGGTATGGACGGCGTGGTGGAAGTCGTCCATCCACTGGGCGTCGATGCCGTAGCCGCCCTCGCCCGGGGGCTTGATCAGCCTCACGTCGTTGGCGTCCGTTTCGGCGATGATGACAATGCGGCGCCCCAGCTTCTTCTCCAGTTCCCGCGCCGTGGCGGCGATCTCTTCCAGGATGTGGGGACGGCTGCAGTCAAAAATGGCATGGACGGCATCCAGCCGCAGCCCGTCAAAGTGGTAGCGCTCGATCCAGTGGCGTACGCTGTCGAGGACCATCCGCCGCGCCGCGGCGCAGCCCTCGTCGTCGAAATTCACCGCCGCTCCCCAGGGCGTTTTGTATTTGTCGGTAAAATAGGGCCCGAACTTGCCCAGGTAGCTTCCCTCGGGACCGAAGTGGTTGAAGACGATGTCGAGGATGACGGCGAGCCCCCGGCGGTGGCAGCAGTTAACGAGATATTTCAGCTCCTCGGGACGGCCGTAATTGTGGTTGACGCTGAAGAGATTGACCCCGTCGTAGCCCCAGTTCCAGCGGCCGGGGGTCTGGGAGAGCGGCATGAGCTCCACGGTGTTTACCCCAAGCTCCAGCAGGTAGTCGAGCTTTTCCACGATGCCGTCGAAGGTGCCGCGCTCGGAGAAGGTGCCCGGGTGCAGCTCGTAGATGACGGCCTTCTCCCATTCAATGCCTCTCCATTCCGCATCCTCCCAGCGGTAGGCCTCATGGTCCACTACCTGCGAAAAGCCGTGCACCCCTTCGGGCTGGTAGTGGCTGTAGGGGTCGGGGAAGGCGCCGCCCTCCTCCCCTTTTAATAAAAATTTGTAGCGCAAATCGAGGCCGCGCCCCTCCACGACGGCGCGGAAGACGTCTTTACCCGCCGGCTTCATGGGGATCTCCTCCACGGTCCCGCCTGCTTTCAAGAGCAGCCACACCTCCGGCCGCCCGGCGGCGTAGACGCCAAACTCCACCATGCCCTTTTCCCGGTCCAGTATAGAAGCGCCCAGTCTCTCCATAATAGATAATATAACCAGACAGATGGGGTTCATAAGCGCCGGCTCTTGCCGGCGTCCGGGCGAAGCAGCAAAAAAAGCCGCAGGAAAAGGAGGGGCTGCCCATGGAACTGGTGCAGGCGGAGCCGAAGAAATTTGCCGATTACCTGCCCTTTGTAGACGAGAAAACAATGGACGAGATTAACTACCTGTCCGAGGAGCTGAAGGGGAAGAGGGTGGCGGTGATCAATGCCACCGCCTTCGGTGGCGGGGTGGCGGAAAAGCTGGGCGCCCTGGTGCCGCTGCTGCAGGACCTGGGCCTCCACGTGGACTGGTGGGTGCTGCAGGGCGCCAGGGAATTTTTTGAAGTGACCAAGGTATTTCACAACCGGCTGCAGGGCCAGGAGGGGAGCCTTGCGGAAGAGGAAGTCCACATTTACCTCGAATACTCCCGGCGCAACGCCCAGGCCATGAAAGGCTGGAATTACGACTTTGTCATCTGCCACGATCCCCAGGCGGCGGCGCTCATTGAATACCGCAGCCTCCTGGAGCACCCGGCCAAGTGGATCTGGCGCTGCCATATCGACACCTCCTACGCCAACCTCCAGTACTGGGAGTTCATCTACCGCTATATTCGGCAGTACAACGCCGCCATCTTTACCATGCGCGAGTTTGTCAAGGAAGACGCCGCCGTCCCCAACCTGACCTTGATTACCCCCTCCATCGACCCGCTAAGCACGAAAAATATCCACCTGGAGCCGGAAGAGGCTTCCCGGATCCTCTGCCGCTTCGGGGTGGAGCAGGACCGCCCGCTCATTGTCCAGGTCTCGCGCTTTGATCCCTGGAAAGATCCCCTGGGGGTGATCGAGGTTTACAAGATGGTGAAGAAGGAATTTCCCAGCGTGCAGCTGGCCCTGGTGGGATCCATGGCCTCCGACGACCCCGAGGGATGGGACTACCTCTACCACACCCTCCGCCGCGCGGGCGAGGACTATGACATCAAGATTGTCACCAATTTTAACGGCATCACCAACATCGAGGTGAACGCCTTCCAGACTGCTGCCGACGTCGTCCTGCAGAAGTCGCTGCGCGAGGGCTTCGGCCTCACCGTGTCCGAGGCGCTGTGGAAGGGGACGCCGGTAATCGGCGGCAACGTGGGCGGCATCAGGCTGCAGATTGAAGACGGGGTTAACGGCTACCTGGTGAACACGGTGGAGGAATGCGCCGACCGCGTCCTCACCCTTTTGCGCAACCCCTCGCTGGCCCATGATTTTGCCGCCGCCGGCAGGGAGAAGGTGCGGCGCCATTTTTTGGTGACGAGGAACATCCTGGCCTACCTGCGCCTCCTGCACAAGCTCAACTACCTCCATTAGGCCTTTAAGGCCTTACCTGGGCCTCACCGGCGGTTCCGCTTGCTCCGGCTAATATTGAGAGAAAAGGGATCATGTGCTAAGATAACAGCAAATAGATTCACAATGTTTCCTTAATTCGATATAATGTTTAAAATA
>ERZ773359.678-NODE-678-length-48863-cov-19.639916_pt1 | contig 48863 bp, 43 predicted proteins | sample MGYA00374955_ERZ773359 | MGnify/ENA primary metagenome ERZ773359 (study PRJEB29098, sample SAMN04486028) | biogas fermenter metagenome | study: EMG produced TPA metagenomics assembly of the Biogas fermentation microbial communities from Germany - Plant 4 DNA1...
TTCTCGCCCGCCACCACGAAGTCGCCGGCCTGGATCTCATCGTAGAAGCCAGGGCGGATGTCCTCCATGACGTGCTTGGCCAGCTCGTTCATGTCCAACGTCTTGAACTTGTACTTGCCGGAGATGACGTAGTCGGTGTTGAGGTTATCACCGAATACGAAGGCCTTTCCCTTGAGCTGGCTCATTCCATCACCTCCCTGACGTCGGCGATGTGGCCCAGCATGGCGGAGTAGGCAGCGGTCGCCGGGGATGAGAGGTAGATGTCGGCCTTGGTGTTGCCCATCCGGCCCTTGAAGTTGCGGTTGGCGGTGGAGAGCACGACCTCCCCATCGGACGGCACTCCATTGCAGGTGCCTACGCAGGGACCGCAGGATGGAGCTATCAGGGTGGCGCCGGCCTTGATCAGGGTGTCTATGTATCCCTCGCGCATGGCGTCCAGCAGGATCTGCCTGGATGCCGGGGCCACGATCAGGCGGACGTCCTTGGCCACATGATTGCCCTTCAGGACCTTGGCGGCCTCCCGGAGGTCCTCAAGGCGCCCGTTGGTGCAGGTTCCGATGTATACCTGGTCGATCTCGACGTCCGTGACCTTGTCCACGTCGACGACGTTGTCGACCTCATGCGGCTTGGCTATCTGCGGAGGGAGGTCGGAGAGGTCCTCGTGAATGACCTTGTCATATACGGCCGAGAGGGAAGCATCCACGCCCTTGAACGGAGTGTTGGTGCGGGCCTTGATGAACTCGGTGACCTTTCGGTCGCAGGGCATGAGACCTACCTTCGCACCCACTTCCACCACCATGTTGGATATGGTCATGCGCGCGTCAACCGACATGTCCTCGATCACGCTGCCGTAGATCTCCAGCGCCTTGTAGGTGGCACCACGCGACGTCAGCGTCTTGGCCATGTGCAGGACGACGTCCTTGGAGTAGACTCCAGGTTGCAGCGCCCCATCGTATACGATCTTGATGGTGCTGGGGCAGCGGAACCACATCTTCCCGGTCACTAGAGCTGCGGCAAGGTCGGTGGAGCCGACCCCGGTGGAGAAGACGTTCAAGGCACCGTACGTGCAGGTATGGGAGTCGCCACCTATGACGATGTTGCCCGGGACGATGTTTCCGCTCTCGGGCACCAGCTGGTGGCATACGCCCTCGCCGATGTCGTAGAGGCTGGCCCCCTGCTCCTCGGCGAAGGTGCGCATCTCCTTGTGGATGTTGCTGACCGACTCCATGGGAGACGGGGAGTTGTGATCGATCACGATGGCATACTTCTCGGGATGCGCCACCCCCTTAGCCTCCATCTGGCGGAAGGCCTTGATGGTAAGTCCAGTGGTGCCGTCCTGTGACATCATGAAATCGACCGGGACCACGCAGATGTCTCCGGCCTTCACTTCGGTTCCGGCATGAGCCGATAGTATCTTCTCAGAAATTGTTCCCATTTATTCTCACTCACCTGTTCTGGGAAGGGTGTCTTTGACCCCATCCATATAATCCTGGTATATATAGACAAGCTCATTCTCGGACAAGCTGCGCTTCAACGCCACCGAGGTCGCCCTCACCGCTTCCAATATGGCCGTGGCGGCGTCATCGTCGATGTCGATCCCTTTTGCGGCCAGTATCTGCTTTATGGCGGACCGTCCGGAATGCTTGCCTATTATTATCCTGCGTTCCAGCCCTACTTCCTCGGGGGAGTATGGCTCATAGTTGGACAGGAACTTCAGCACGCCGTCGGTGTGGATGCCGGCCTCGTGGGCGAAGCAGTTCTGCCCGACTATGGGCTTCCACGCCGGTATCTCACGGCCCGATGCCCTGGCCACATATTCGACGATCTCCCGCAGGCGGCTGGTGTCTATCCCCATATCGATGTTGAGCAGATGTTTGGAGGCCATGGTGACCTCTTCAAGTGGAGAATTGCCAGTGCGCTCCCCTATGCCCATCACGGTGGTGCTGAGGAAACTGGCCCCTGCATGGACACCGGCGATGGCGTTGGCCGTTGCCATGCCGAAGTCGTTATGGGTGTGCATCTCCACAGGCAGCTTGACGGTATCCACCAGGCGCTTGACCCGTTCATAGGTGTCAAAAGGGGTCAGAATGCCCAGGGTGTCGCAGAAGCGTATCCTGTGCGCCCCCGCCTCCTTGGCGGTGCTGGCGAACTCCAGCAAGAAATCCGGGTCCGCTCGGCTGGCATCCTCGGCGTTCACCGATATGTAAAGACCGTGCGATCTGGCATACTCCACCGACTCGATGATGCGGTCCAACACCCACTGGCGGCTCTTCATCAACTTGTGCTCTATGTGGATGTCGGAAGAGGACATGGAGATGGCGACCGAGTCCACGTCACAGTCGATGCTGTGCGATATGTCCTCGATGTTGGCGCGATTCCAACCCAAGATGGAAGCGCTAAGGCCCATGTGAGCGATGCGCTTTACAGAGGATTTCTCATCTCCCCCCATCGCCGGAATGCCAGCTTCGATCTGCGGCACCCCGATCTCGTCGAGCAATTTGGCGATTCGCAACTTCTCGATATTTGCGAACACTATGCCCGCGGCCTGCTCACCATCCCTTAGAGTGGTGTCGCAGATGTTCAGCCTGCTCCTGCCCAACTTGGTAAGAACCTCATCGGCCCGAACTGTCGTCTCAGCGTTCAATGGTCCATCCCCTGCCTTCCCGCTCGATAGCTGGCCCATCCCGGTCAAGGGAACGGCCGTTTCGCCGGTGCGCGGCCCCCGTGAAAAGGTGCCATGTGCACGCTGGATCGGGGGTGGAGCGATCGTCTAAGCGACCAATGGGTAGGCCAACAATCATACGCGAATTGGCTTGAACATACCCTATTAGGAGTATCGTACTAAATATTTATGTCACTGCTAGCGCTCGGCATCAGAGAGGCTTGGCGGGTCACGATAGTTTATATCTCAGCAAGGCGACCATTCCGCCGATGGCCTCGAGCTTCTTCCCCGCTTCGAAACGTTCCGATATCACCATGACGCTGCCGCGATTGTTCTCTACCGTCTCCATCACTTCCTCCACCCCTCCCTTGCGGACCTCGGTGTCCAAGACGAGAAGGGTATCGACCGCTCCTGCCATCGCCGCGTTCCTTACGTCGCCCAGGCCATATGCTACAAGGCCATCCTTTGCGATGCGTTCCAGGGCCTCCTCCACCGCCTTGGTCTCCTGGGCGGCTCGGGAGCCTTGAACGGTCTCGGAGCCGATGCCTGACTTCATCAGTTCATGGATCCCGGCCATTCCCGTCTGGCCAGTATGGTACACGAACGCCTTGCCGAAGAGTTCCGGCTCCTTGCTCTTGCCCAAGTTGACCAGGGCCTCCTTGGCGAATCCAGGGCCCAGCACCACCAGGGGGACCCCTGGCTCGGCCAGCTGCCTTACCTTGTCCACGATCTCCTGATAGTAGTCATCGGAGCATTTCTGCTCATACATCTTGCCCGAACCGGAGGTGCATATCCGCGCTATCTCCTGCATGCCGAACTGTCGGGCGATAGCTATGGTGGCCTCATCGTTATCAAGGGAGACGAACAGCAGGCGGGGGCGGCGGGCGTCCTCCACCGAGCGACGGACCCTCTCCAGCTTGACAGGGGACCAATGGGTCTTCCGCACGGTGACCACGTCGCCCTCGGCCAAGTTGAGGGTGTGGTATGATCCTATGTCCTGCGGTCCCTCTTCGATCACTCCGAGGATTCGTAGCCGGGATTCTGTCTCGTGGAACTCTATCTTCTCAGCACGGACCCCTAGCACCATCCTCTTCTTCTCGGCCCTCTCGGCCCTTATCTTGTCGGACTTGGCCTCCTCCCGGCGGTAGGTGACCGAGATTATCATGTCCCCCTCGTCGATGATGTTGTACAGGTGCCAAAGATCGTCCAAGGTCTCGATCATCATCTTGATCTCGCCGGTACCACGATCCTGGTGGAGAACGCGCATCGTAGATACGATGCCATGCCATTATAAAATCAATTGCCAGGAACACGTCATCCTAAAGGACGGGTGCCAGGGCCGGAAGGCCCTGGCGAACCGATCACCTCCGGGCCCCTATGCAGCAGTGTGACGTTGGCTAGCTCCCACGGTTCGATGGATCCCGGAGCGGGGCGTCGAGTTCATCATATCATGGCTTACGTCCTTGCTCCAGAAGTCCAGGGACCGCGCTCTCACTCAGCGTGCTCATGCCACCGCTCGATGGAGGCCCCCTCAGGCTGCGGTGAGCGGGCGCTGCCTGCGGCCCTCCTTCCGACGTCGGGGATGGGCCGCACCCCTTCCGGAGACCACCTCTTGGACCAACGGAGGGGGCCGGACGACCCTTCCTTCGACGCAAGGCCGGGCATTCGTTCACCGACACCTGTCTCGCTTGGAACATGCGCATGGCAATTTTGTTGGCATCCCGCCCTTTTTTCCATGCTCTTGTCCAGAAGGCCTAGAAAGGCTTAAGTAAAAAATACCGATTCTGCAACTTTCTGATGGTACAGTGCCGCCTCATCCTAGAAAACGGGACAATAGCTGAGGGCACTGGCTTTGGTTATGGAAAGACCGTTTATGGCGAGGTCGTCTTCAACACGGGCATGGCTGGATATCAAGAATGCCTGACCGACCCCTCCTACAGAGGCCAGATACTTATCATGTCCCACCCTGTCATCGGCAACTACGGTGTTAACGACCGGTTCAAGGAGTCCCCCCGGGTCCAGGTGACCGGTCTAGCTGTCCGGGAGCTCTGCCGGAATGTATCTCCAATGTATGGAGGAAAATGTCTTGACGATTATCTCCAAGAGGAGGGGGTTCCGGGCATCACGGAGCTTGACACCCGCTCCCTTGTCATAGGCATACGCGAGAAGGGCGTCCTCCGTGGCGCCATAACCTTCGACGAGGACCCGGATGAAGTCTTGGCCAAGGTCCGCGACATGAAGTATCCATCGGAGCGGAATCTTGTCGCCGAGGTATCCACCAAGAACATCCTGAGGTACGAGAACGAAGGGAAGAAGAAGGTAGCCCTGATCGATTGCGGCGTCAAGGCCAGCATCATCAACGAGCTGCGCAAGCGGTTCAGCGTGGTGCAGGTGCCCTATGATGTCGACCTCTCATTCTTCCGAGACGAGGAGCTAGATGGCATATTCATCTCGAACGGGCCGGGCGACCCCTCTCATCCTGAGATGTTGAACACCACTGTGAGGACGATAAAGGCGATCAAGGACGACTACCCGATGATGGGCATCTGCCTGGGCAACCAATTGCTGGCGCTGGCCTTCGGTGGGCGGACATACAAGATGAAGTTTGGCCACCGCGGAGTGAACCAGCCGGTGCGACACAATGGCCAGGTGTTCATAACATCGCAGAACCACGGCTACGCCGTGGACATGGACTCGCTGGATGGGACCGGGTTCGTCGCCGATCACATCAACATAAACGACGGCACGGTGGATGGAATGAAGCATACGGAACTGCCCATCATGTCGGTTCAATATCACCCGGAAGCAAGGTCCGGCCCTCAGGACACGACATATCTCTTCGACGAATTCGTCGGGATGCTGGAGGAGAAACGATGAAGCGGACCGATCTGAAGAAGATCATGGTGATCGGTTCGGGCCCGATCGTCATAGGGCAGGCGGCAGAGTTCGATTTCTCCGGCTCCCAGGCATGCAGGTCACTGCGCGAGGAAGGGTATCAGACCGTTCTGGTGAACTCCAACCCGGCCACCATCCAGACCGATGTGGAGACTGCCGACATCGTCTACGTGGAGCCGCTGACCGCAGAGACCGTCGCCCGGATCGCCGAGAAGGAGAAGGTCGACGGCATACTCTCCGGAATGGGAGGCCAGACCGCCCTCAACATATGTTCGGAGCTGGCCGAGAACGGGACGCTCGGGCGACTTGGGATCGAGCTCCTAGGAACGCAGCCGGAGGCCATAGCCCTCTCCGAGGACAGGGAGCTGTTCAGGGAGATGATGCTTCGTATCGGGGAACCTATACCGAAGAGCAAGACCGTGCACTCGGTGGAGGAGGCGAAGGAAGCGGCCCGGGAGATAGGGAGATATCCCGTGCTGGTCCGCCCCGCCTACACACTGGGAGGGACGGGAGGGGGAATAGCCCACAACGAGGAGGAGCTGGAGGTCATCGCCGGACGGGGCCTCGCATACTCCCGCATACATCAGGTCCTCATCGAGGAGAGCGTGCTGGGATGGAAGGAGTTCGAATATGAGGTCATGCGCGACGGCAAGGACAATTGCATCATCGTCTGCAGCATGGAGAACCTGGACCCCATGGGCATACACACCGGGGAATCGATAGTCATAGCTCCCGCTCAGACGCTCAGCGACGAGGACCACCAGAGACTGAGGAATGCCAGCATCAAGACCATCCGCGCCCTGGGCATCGAGGGAGGCTGCAACATACAGTTCGCCTTCGATCCAGTGAGCCGAGAGTATCGCGTCATAGAGGTGAATCCCAGAGTATCTCGCTCGTCCGCACTTGCCTCCAAGGCGACCGGGTACCCCATCGCCAGGGTGGGCGCCAAGATCGCCCTGGGATATACGCTGGACGAGATACCTAACAACATCACCGGAAAGACCTTCGCCGCCCTTGAGCCCACGATAGATTACGTGGTCCTGAAGGTCCCCCGATGGCCGTTCGACAAGTTCCGCACGGTGGACCGCATCCTCGGCACCCAGATGAAGAGCACCGGAGAGGTCATGGCGATCGGCCGGACGGTGGAGGAGGGGTTGCTGAAGGCCATACGCTCACTTGAGATCGAGCAGGAGTACCTGGATCCCCTGGACTGGTCGGACGATCGGATAATGGAGGAGCTGACCAATGCCACCGACCAGAGGATATTCGCCATCGCCGAGGCCCTCCGCCGCGGAATGAGCGTGGAGGCCATCGCCGACATCACGAAGTGGGACACCTACTTCATTCACAAGATACGCAACATCATAGAGATGGAGAAGGCGCTGAGGAGCTCCGATCTCGATGATGTCCTCCTCCGCCGGGCCAAGCGCATGGGGTTCTCCGACGATGTCATCGCCCGCCTGACCGGTTCCACGGAGGAAGATGTAAGACGGCGCCGCAAGGCGGCCGGCATCGTGCCCACCTATAAGATGGTGGACACTTGCGCGGCGGAGTTCAGCGCGGAGACGCCTTACTTCTACTCGACATATGAGAGTGATAACGACGCCTCTCCATCCAACCGCCGCAAGGTGGTCATCGTGGGCGGCGGACCCATACGCATCGGACAGGGCATCGAGTTCGACTACGCATGCGTGCATGGCGTCCTGGCCCTCCAGGAGGAAGGGGTGGAGGCCATCATCGTGAACAACAATCCGGAGACGGTCTCCACCGACTATGACATATCGGACCGCCTGTACTTCGAGCCCTTGACTTTCGAAGATGTGCTGAACGTCGTGGAGAACGAGGACGCCGACGGAGTGATACTGCAGTTCGGCGGACAGACGGCCATCAATCTGGCCATGCCCCTGATGAAGGCACTGGAGGGGAAGCGCGCCAAGGTGCTGGGAACATCTCCGGAGGATGTCGACGTGGCAGAGGACCGCAAGCTGTTCTCTGCCCTCATGGACCGTTTGGGGATCCCTCAACCGAAGTCCGGAACCGGCCACTCGTTCGAGGAGGTGCGGGAGATCGCCAACCGCATAGGATATCCCGTACTGGTGCGGCCCTCATATGTCATCGGCGGACGGGCGATGGAGATCGTCTACTCCGAAGAGGAGCTCCGCACATATGTTGAGACGGCGGTGAAGGTGTCAAAGACCCACCCCATCCTTGTGGACAAGTACCTGAGCCATGCCATCGAGGTGGACGTTGACGCCGTATCAGACGGCCAGGATGTGTTCATAGGAGGCATGCTGGACCATATCGAGGAGGCGGGAGTGCACAGCGGCGACGCGACCATGACGCTGCCTCCTCAGACCCTCAGCCCCGAGATCATCGCGAAGATCGTGGAGATCACGGAAAAGGTGGCAAGGGCGCTGCGCATAAAGGGCCTGTTGAACCTCCAACTGGCGGTCAAGGACGGCGAGGTGTATATGATCGAGGCGAATCCCCGGGCCTCAAGGACCGTTCCGTTCGTGTCCAAGGCGATAGGTGTCCCCCTTGCCAAGGTCGCGACCAAGGTCATACTCGGGAAGAGCCTCAAGGAGCTGGGCCTTACCGGTGTAGCATCCTTCAACCACGTCGCGGTGAAGGCCTCGGTGTTCCCATTCCTCAAGCTGCCTGGGGTGGATTCCATCCTTGGCCCCGAGATGCGCTCCACAGGCGAGGTCATGGGCATAGACAAGGACTTCGCCAGCGCCATGTACAAGGCATTGATCTCTGCCGGCATGAAGCTGCCAAGCGAGGGCGGGGTATACATCACCGTCAACGATGCGGACAAGCCAGAGATCCTGGATGTCGCTAGGCAGCTGTCGAGAATGGGCTTCCATATCTATGCCACCCGCGGCACCTCGACATACCTGAGAGAGCATGGGTTGCAGACCACCACCGTCTATACGATATCTCAGAAGATGGATCCGGACGCGCTCGGCCTGATGCGCCGGGGGAAGATCAACCTCATCATCAACACGCCAACGAACTCCTCCGGTGCGAGGAGGGATGGTTACATGATGCGCCGGCTGGCCGTCGAGCTCGAGATACCGTTCCTGACGACGGTCCAGGCCGCCCGTGCCACTGTCTCCGCGATGCGCAAGGCCGCCGCCGGAAGACTGGAGGTCATGGACCTGGCGACGCATCATCGCGCCGCCTCCCTTGAACGGCCCCAGTGCTGACCTTGCCCAGCCAGCGGGAGCAGGACGATCGGTAAGGTCAAAGCCATCTCCCTGGTCGTTCACGAGGCACCTGCCGCCTTGATGCTGCTCGACGCAGCGGTCAGGGGTCAGGCCCGATGCCTAGCCTGGAAGAGATACCGATGACATGCGTCATTAGAAGGATCGGAGGGCGCCGACGGATGAGGGCTCCATCGACATGGTTGGACGGTCAAGATATCGGTGGAGCATCCGGCGTGCCAGGGCCATGCATGGATCAGTGAAGCAATATGCTCTTCACTCCCTTGCATCTCTTAAGGCGCGGGATCATTTCCGGCGGGACCGGGCTCTCGGTGATGATGTATAGTCTAGGCTCCTCCATCAGCAAAGGATCGTCCACCAGGGCCTGGCGCACGCTGATGCCGCCTTCGGCGATGACCGCCATCGTGTCGGCTAGTATGCCGGGCGAATGTGCGTCGGAAGGGATTATCTCTATACACGACCATCCGAGCACGGGAGCCACGTCGCGCAGCATCGCGGTGGGGTGCAGGGAGGCGTACACATCCCTCAGCTCTTTCTCCGCCTCGATGGTCTCGACAGTGGCGCGGACGATGCGACGGTCCACACGGGCGGCCCGGGCGAGAGCGGCGTCCGCTATCTCGATGTCACCGCAGTGGACCTTGCCGTTCTTCACGCTAAGGCCAAGAGAAAGGAGCAGTCTTGCCACTTTTCCCTGGGAAGGATATCGTCCGAAGTATTCCGAGAGAAGGAGCCACATATGAGGGGGAAGGTCATGCGGATTATTAGAGACTTGCAGAGCTGTGCACCGATGAGCAATATTGTTCTTCGATGCATCTTCAAGTCTTGAAGGTCAAGAAAGGAGTCCAATAAGGTCAAAACAATGATATACGTGCTATACATTGACACGCACGGTGAACCGGAAATGTCGGGAAAGGACATCCGCCTGGAGCGGATAATGGACAGGAACGTGGGAAGGGCGGTGATCGTGCCCGTGGACCATGGCATGACCATGGGGCCGATCGCCGGCCTGGTGGACATGAAGGAGACCATAGACCACATCTCGGAGGGCGGCGCCACCGGAGTGGTCATGCACAAGGGAGTCGTTCCATATGGCCACCGTTCCTTCGGCCGTGACATAGGCCTCATAGTCCACCTTTCCGCCTCTACCAGCCTCTCCACGGATCCCAACGCCAAGGTGCTCGTGACGACCGTGCAGGAAGCATTGAAGATGGGGGCCGACGCGGTCTCGATCCACGTGAACATCGGTGCCGACACGGAGCCGTACATGTTGAAGGACTTCGGCGCCGTGGCAAGGGAATGCAAGGAATGGGGCGTACCGCTCCTGGCGATGATCTACCCGAGGGGCAAGAGCATCCAGAACGCCTACGACGTCGACCTCATCAAACAATGTGCCAGGGTAGGAATGGAGATGGGGGCCGACATAGTCAAGACATCATACACGGGAGACATCGACTCCTTCCGAGAGGTGGTCAAGGGGGCGATCATACCGGTCATCATCGCGGGCGGCCCCATGATGAACTCGGACAAGGAGCTTCTCCAGATGGTGGCGGATTCCATCGAGGCGGGCGGCCGTGGCGTGAGCATAGGAAGGAACATCTTCCAGCACCGCGATGTAACCGGTATGACCAGGGCGATCGCCGACATCGTTCTAAGGAACGCCACCGTGGACGAGGCCCTCGAACACCTGCAGTGATGTACATGGAGAAGCTCATCTGGGTCAGGGCCGACCTCGCGGATACGTATGAGGAACGGAAGAACATCGTCACCGCCGCCCTCGAAGCAGGGCTGACGGACATCGTGATCAGGGAGGAGGATGAACAGCTTCGACGGCTTGGCCGGTTCAATGCCCTTGTCCTCCGTGGGGACGAGGTGTTCCTAGGGGAACAAGCGGTGGCCCGGCTGGTCACCGTCACCGGCCCCGAGGACCTTGAGGCCGCCTATTCCCTCAAGGGCACGGAGCGGGTGATAGTATCGTCAAGGGACTGGAAGGTGATTCCGCTGGAGAACCTCATCGCGATCTTCCATGGCTCCGGCACCCAGTTGATGGCCGAGGCCGGTGGGGTCGAGGAGTCGAGGCTCTTCCTGGAGACCATGGAGCGGGGTGCTGACGGCGTATTGGTCACTGCAGAGCCGGAGCAATTGGGTGAAATCGCCGGACTGCGCTCCGGCCCCTCCGGCATCGAACTGGTACCTCTTCCCGTGAGCAGGATAGTGCCGCTGACCATCGGAGACAGGGTGTGCGTCGACACATGCTCCATAATGTGTCCCGGGGAAGGTCTCTTGGTCGGTTCACAATCATCATGCCTCTTCCTGATCAGTTCGGAGAGCGTAAGCTCAGAATACGTGGCCTGCCGCCCCTTCCGCGTGAACGCCGGGGCCGTGCATGCATACGTGCTCATGGCAGACGGCCGGACGAAGTACCTGTCAGAGATCAAGGGCGGGGATGAGGTGATGGCAGTGACCGCCGAGGGCGAGACCCGTACGGTGGTGGTGGGCCGGGCCAAGGTGGAGCGGCGCCCGCTCCTCATGGTGGAGGTGGACGGCGGCGACAGGAAGTTCAGCACCATCGTGCAGAACGCCGAGACCATCCGCCTTGTCACTCCGGACGGCCCGGTGTCCGTCTCGGAGATCGTACCAAACCAAAAAGTATTGGTAAGACTAGAAGAAGGTGGACGACACTTTGGTCATAGCATCGACGAGACTATCAGGGAGATCTGATGGCGATATGCGTATCGGTGAGGTCGGCCACCGTCAAGGAGGCGGCAGCAGCCGTCTCGGTGGCTCAGGAGAAGGGCGCGGACCTGGTGGAGGTCCGCTTCGACCTAATGAGCTCACCGCCCACCGACCTCGCTCCGCTGAAGACCGCACCATTGCCCAAGATGGCGACCCTGCGAAGCAAGGCCCACGGAGGGGAATGGGAGGGCAAGGACGAGGATAGGCTCCGCCTGTATCGCCGCGCCGCCCGGGCCGGGTTCAGCCTCATCGACCTGGAGATCGACTCGCCCCTACTGGGCTTTCGCGACCGGGACCTGAAGAAGGTGGAGGTCGTGGTCTCCCATCATGATCATGAGGGGACGCCGCCCACATCTCGCATCATCGAGATCATGCTTCTCGCCGGTGCGCGCGGGGACCTTGCCAAGGGAGCGTTCAAGGTGAACACAGTCAGCGAACTGCATCGACTGGTCCATGCCAGTAAGCTCCTGTCGCTCACGGGAAAGAAGTTCGTGCTGCTTGGAATGGGCCCTCTCGGTCCGATAACCCGACTGCGCTACCGGCGCCTTGGCTCCTCGATGACCTACGCATCCCTGGAGCCGGGGAAGGAGACCGCCCAGGGGCAGGTGGACATCGCCAGCCTGAAGAAGATGGAGAACGGCATCATAACCGGCATCACCGGAATGCCGCTAGGTCATTCCTTCTCCCCATCGATGCATCGCGCGGCATTCGAGGCCATGGGGATCGCGGGCACATATCTGCCCTTCCCGGCCCAGCGTGAGGAGCTCCCGCTCCTGATGGAGCTCATGCGCGATCTGGACATCGCCGGCCTGAACGTCACGATCCCTCACAAGGAGACCGTGATGGAGCATCTCGACAGGCTGGATGGCAACGCCGAGGACGTAGGCGCGGTGAACGTCATAGTCAACCAGAAAGGCCGCTTGATCGGCAAGAACACTGACGTCTCTGCCCTGGCCCAAGCGTTCAAGGCGGCGGGTGTGGACGTCAGGGGCAAGCGTTCGCTCATCGTTGGCGCAGGGGGAGCGGCCCGGGCGTGCGCCGCGTTCCTTCGCCGGGACGGGGCGAACATCGTTGTCGCGAACAGGACGCGATCGAGAGCCGAAGAGGTGGCGAGGAGGTTCTCGGGCGAGGCAGTGGGCCTTGACGACGTCAAGGGCATGGATTTCGATGTCGTCGTCAACTGCACCCCGTTGGGCATGAAGGGTTTTCCGTCCCAGCTGCCCATCGATCCCGAGGTCTTCCATCCCGGACAGGTGGCCATGGACGTGATCTACAATCCGGAACGGACGCCTTTCCTTACGGAAGCGGAAGCTCGAGGCTGCAAAATCATTCCCGGCAGGGAAATGTTAATCTATCAAGCCATGGATGCTTTCGAAGCCTGGACCGGCCAGCGTCCACCCTACGAGATATTGGCCGAGGCGGTGAGGAAGGAGCAGGAATGAAGGGGCATGGCATAAGTCACGGGGCGGCGACCATAGTTAGCGCGTTCGCCACCGGCAAAGGGGCCGCCTTCGGCATCGATCTCACCACCACTGCGGATGTGACATTGGAGGAGGGCAGCGGGATCGAGGTCGCCATCAACGGTTTTCCAGGCGAATCGCCCGCCCTCGCACATGAATGCGCCCGTGCCATCCTGGAGAGGTATGCGGAAGGGCGCGATTACCATGTCAGGATCGCCACCAGCTCGCAGATACCCGTCTCACGGGGCCTCAAGAGCAGCAGCGCGGCCGCCAATGCCATCATCGCCGCCATGCTGGATGCGCTGGATGTGGAATACGATGAACTGGAAGCGGTCCAGCTGGGCGCCCGCGCCGCGGTCAGGGCGGGGGTCTCGGTCACCGGGGCGTTCGATGATGCATGCGCCGCCTGGTTCGGAGGCGTCGTCCTTACCGACAATACGTCTGACACCATACTCTCCCGGGACACCATGCCCGATGACGTCGTGGTGTTCATACACGTTCCTGAACGGCAGATACGCAAGTCCGCCCTGCCCGGGGAACGCATCGCCGCGGTGCGCGACATCGTCGATGTCGCGTTCGATCTGGCGGAGAAGGGCGATTATTACAGGGCCCTCACCCTCAACGGCATGTGCTACTCCGCCGCCCTTGGGCTCGATACGGACATCGCCGTGAGGGCGCTTCAGAACGGCGCATTGGCTGCCGGCCTCACCGGCAGCGGACCGGCCACCGTCATGCTGGTGGAGCGGTCGGAGGCAGGCGATTTCGAGCGCGAGATGGATGGGTGCACGCTGATGCGAGCGAGCATCAACAACGGAAGGTCGATAGAATGAAGCTCGTAGTATCACGTTCCTCGGTCCATGGCGAGGTGGAAGCCCCGCCCTCCAAGTCCTACACGCACCGAGCGATCATCCTGGCCAGCCTGGCTCGGGGAGACAGTATCATCAGGAGGCCGTTGAAGAGCCAGGACACCATGGCCACGCTGAGGGGGATGGAGCAGTTCGGAGCGTTGGCGCGGTGGGAGGGAGAAGACCTTGCGGTGCGCGGTGGGAGGCTGCGGGCGCCCTCGGGGGAGATCGACTGTGGCAACTCCGGGACGACGCTGAGACTGCTGACCGGAATAGCCTCTCTGCTGTCGTCCACCGTGACGCTGACCGGCGATGCGTCCCTGCAGCAGAGGCCGATGAGGCCCCTGTTGAACGCGCTTAGCGAGCTGGGCGTATCGGCGGCTTCGGCCCGCGGCGACGGTGCAGCCCCATTGTTGATCCGCGGCCCCAATCGCGGAAGATGGACCCATATAAAGGGAGACATCAGCTCTCAGTTCATCTCGTCCTTGCTGATAAGTTCGGCATTGAAGGAGCTTGACACCGAGATCGTCCTGACCTCCCCGCTGCGCTCCCGGCCGTACGTGGACATCACGATGGACATGATGGCGCAGTTCGGCGGACGGAGCTGGGAGACCAAGAACGGCTTCCACGTGCCAGGAGGCCAGACCTACCGTCCACGTTCGTTGACCATACCTGGCGACTACTCTTCAGCCGCGTATCCGCTGGTGGCTGGAGCCCTGGCCGGAAAGGTGACCGTCAAGGGCCTTGAGCCGGACGATCGGCAAGGTGACCGCAGGGTGATAGACATCCTGGAAGAGTTCGGGGCAAGGCTGACGAGGGAAGGGGACAAGGTCACGGCAGAGGCCGGTAAGCTGTCGGCGGTCGATGTCGATCTCGGGGACAGTCCTGACCTGTTCCCCATCCTGGCCGTGCTGGCCACCCAGGCGGAAGGCGTGAGCCGCCTCCATGGTGCCAGCCATCTCAGGCACAAGGAGAGCGACCGCATCAGCGCCACCGTCACGTTCCTGAAGGCGATGGGGGCTGACATCGACGAGAGGGAGGACGGCTGCGAGGTTCGTGGCCCCACGCCCCTCAAGGGAAGGAGCGTGGAGACCAGGGGCGACCACCGCATCATGATGGCAGAGGCCGTGGCCGCACTTGTGGCGGATGGAACGACGACCATCAATGAATCGGAGAGTCCTGCCATCTCATATCCCTCCTTCGTGAACGACCTGAGAAGATTGGGCGCCAACTTCGGAGGGAAGGCATGAACACCATAGGGACGTCGCTGCGTTTGACCCTGTTCGGTTCCAGCCACGGGCCTGGAGTGGGCTGCGTGATGGATGGCGTCCCGGCAGGTCTGGAGGTGACCGTCGAGGAGATACAGCGGGAGGTGGACCTGAGGAAGCCCGCCGCGCTCATCGGCACGCCTCGGGCCGAGGCCGACCGGGTGGAGGTCCTCGGAGGGATACTAGAGGGGGTCACGACAGGGACGCCGGTCGTCCTGTACATCGCAAATCACGACACCGATAGTTCAAAGTACGAACGGTTCCGCACCGTACCCCGGCCGGGGCACGCCGACCTGACCGCCCTTGGCAAGTATGGCGATGCCGCCGATCTGCGTGGCGGAGGTCAGTTCTCAGGCCGCATGACGGCCCCGATCGTCGCGGCCGGTGCCGTCGCCAAGACCATGCTTGCGACGATCGGGGTGCAGGTCGCCGCATACACGCAGAGACTTGGCCGGCTCGTTGATGATAAGGAGCGCTGCCTGAAGGAGGTCCGTCGGGCCGCCCGAGAGAACCCTGTCCGGGCGGCAGACCCCGAGCTCGCTCTGGAGATGGTCAACGAGATCATGGCCGCCAAGGAGGAAGGGGACAGCGTGGGAGGAGTGGTGAGATGCCTTGCCGAGGGTCTTCCGATCGGCGTAGGGGAGCCGTTCTTCGATTCCCTGGAGGGCGAGCTGGCGAAGATGATGTTCTCCATCCCTGGTGTGAAGGGCGTGGAGTTCGGCGCCGGCTTCAGAGGCGCGGAGATGCGGGGCTCTGAACACAATGATCCCTTTACTATCGAGGGCGGGGAGGTGCGCACCATGACCAATCATGCCGGAGGCATCCTCGGAGGGCTGTCCAACGGCATGCCGCTGGACCTCAAGGTCGCCATAAAGCCCACCGCCTCCATCTCGAGGGAGCAGAGGAGCGTCGACCTTGAGCAGATGGAGGATGCCTCGGTCAAGATAGAGGGGAGGCACGATCCGAGCATCGTCCCCCGCGCCGTGACAGTTGTGGAGGCAGCAACAGCGCTAGTGCTGGCCGACATGTGCCTGAGAGGTGATTTTATTGCGCGAAAGCATCGATGACATACGGAAGAGGATCGAGAAAATCGATTACGAGATCCTCCGCATGATGGCCAACCGGACCGCCGCGGCGGTCGAGATGGGCAAGATGAAGGCCAGCGAGTCCATCCCCCTCAGAGCCCCGGCGGTCGAGGAACGTGTGGTCGAACGTTATATCAGCAGGGCCAGGGAGTTCGGCATGTCCGCGTCGTCGGCCAGTCAGATCGCGCGTCTGCTGATCAGGGAATCGATCGAGCAGCAGGGCCACATCCCCAGGCCCTCGCTGTCCAAGCGGATGCTCATCATCGGCGGGAACGGCAAGATGGGGAGGTGGATGGCCGATCTGTTCGAGGCCCGCGGACATCGCATCCGCGTCTACGACGTCACGGAGAGCGACAAGTTCCCCATGGAGAAGGACCTTGAACGAGGTGTTCGCGACGCCGAGGTGGTGATCGTGGCCACCCCGATATCGGTGACGGGGGAGATACTGGAGAGGATCGTGGACCTGAAGCCGGAAGCGCTCGTGTTCGACATCGCGTCGATAAAGAGCCCGATCCAGGACATCCTGCGCCGGGGAGCGTCGGAGGGGCTGCGGATATGCTCCCTCCATCCCATGTTCGGACCGGAGACATACAGCATCATCGACCGGAACGTGGTGGTGTGCAACTGCGGCTCCACCGAAGCGGTCGACCATGCACGAGAGCTGATAGATGGGGCGAACATTACGGAGATGGACGTGGAAGAGCACGACCCCATAATGGCATACGTGCTAGGTCTCGGCCATGCCATCAACATCGCGTTCTTCGAGAGCCTTCGCGCCAGCGGGAAGCCGTTCCCTGAACTGTCACAGGCGGCATCCACCACCTTCAAGAGGCAGGTGGAGACCGCCAGGGACGTTGCCTCGGAGAACCCCCAGTTGTATTATGAGATACAGAAGATGAACCCCTACAACGCCGAGGCGCTGGCATTCTTCCAGAAGGCATTGGAGGATGTCCGGGCGGCCGCGGAGAAGGCGGATAGAGAGACTTTCGAACGAATGATGAACGAAGGGAAGGAATATTTCGGAGTGAAAGAATGAGCAAGATCAAGGTGGCGGTCCTTGGCGCCACTGGCATGATAGGCCAGAGATTCGTACAACTGCTTGAGGGACATCCATATTTCGAGATAGAGGGCCTCTATGCGTCTGAACGTTCCGAGGGGAAGAAGCTGCGGGAAGCGCTGAAGATAAGGGACCACGAGTTCACAGAAGAGAGCCTGGAGATGAGGATCTCGGCCATAGATGTCAAGGAGATCGCTCGCAGCTCGAGGGTCGCGTTCTCCGGCCTGCCGTCGGACATCGCCGGCGGCATCGAGTCGGAGCTAGCCTCGGCCGGGGTTGCGGTGTTCTCCAACGCCGCCAACCATCGCATGGAGGCCGATGTTCCGCTGCTCATCCCCGAATGCAACGCCGATCACATCGAGATGGTGAGACGGCAGGCCAGCTTCGCCAACGGCGGCTTCATAGTGACCAATGCCAACTGCTCCACGACCGGCATCGCACTGCCGCTGAAGGCGCTGGACGACGTCTTCGGCCTGGACACGGTCGTCGCCTCCACATATCAGGCCATATCCGGGGCCGGATATCCAGGGGTGCCGTCCATGGACATCCTTGGCAACGTCATCCCCTTCATCAAGAACGAGGAGGAGAAGATGGAGACGGAGCTGGCCAAGATCCTCGGCTCGATGGAGGGAGATGCTTTCGTCCCATCCAAGGTGCAGATGCTGGTCAATTGCGCCCGCGTTCCCGTGATGGATGGACATCTGGAATCCCTTGTCCTGAGCACCAGGAAGGATGCGACGGTGGAAGAGGTCGTGAAGGTGTTGGAGAACTTCCGTTCCTCTCCGCAGGAGCTGCAGCTCCCGTCGGCTCCGCTTCGCCCGATCATAGTACGCCGTGAGAACGACAGACCTCAGCCCGCCATCGACGCGCTCGCCGGGGAGCCGGCCAGGGCAAGGGGGATGAGCACGGTTGCTGGAAGGATTCGCAAGAAGAATAATTTTATCAAGCTGTTCGTGTTGTCGCATAACACCATCCGAGGTGGGGCAGGGGGCTCAGTGCTGAATGCCGAACTCGCTGTTTCACGACGGTTGCTGTAGGTGAGAAATTGAAACGAACGTACGAGGAGATCAACGCCAAGATACAGCGTGGCGACGCCGTCGTCATGACGGCTGAGGAGGCCATAAAGCTGGCGGAGAGCAATGGCATAGAGAAGGCGGCCAAGGAGGTGGACGTTGTCACCACCGGCACCTTCGGAGCTATGTGTTCCTCGGGAGCGTTCATCAACTTTGGGCACTCGGAGCCTCCCATACGCATGAAACGCGTCTGGCTCAACGGCGTGCCAGCATATACTGGCGTGGCCGCGGTGGACGCATACATCGGCGTCACTGAAGAGCGGGAGGGCAACGGTCCGCCGTACGGCGGCGCCCATGTCATCGAGGACCTGGTCAGCGGAAAGGCGGTGCACCTCCGTGCGACGGCATCGGGTACCGATTGCTACCCTCGCAAGGACATCGATACGTACATCTCGTTGCGCACGGTGAACCAGGCATACATGTACAATCCACGCAACGCCTACCAGAACTACGGTGTTGCGACCAATTCGTCAGACCGGACCCTCTCCACATACATGGGGAAGCTGCTGCCCCATTATGGCAACATGACGTACAGCAGCGCTGGACAGCTGTCGCCCCTGCTCAAGGACCCCACGTTGAGGACCATCGGCATCGGGACGCGCATCTTCCTTGGAGGCGGCATCGGATATGTTGCATGGGAGGGCACGCAGTACAAGACCACCCCGCCGGTCAAGAACGATGTCCCGGTAGGTCCGGCCCGTTCGCTGGCGGTCATCGGCGACCTCCGCGGGATGAGCACCGAGTTCCTGCAGCCCCTCACGTTCACCGGCTACGGTATCAGCTTGGCGATCGGGATAGGTATACCGATCCCGATATTGGACGAGGACATAATGCGCACCGCGGTGCTGCGGGATGACCAGCTCTTCGCCCCGGTGTTCGACTATGCGATACAGTCCAGGAACCGCAAGCCGATCGCCGAGTTCTCCTATGCTCAGCTCAAGAGCGGATCGGTGGAGCTGTTCGGCAAGAAGGTCCAGACATCCTCGCTATCATCGTATTACAAGGCAAGGATCATCGCAGACAGGCTCAAGAAGATGATCGAGGAGAGCGAGTTCATGCTCACGAGACCGGTGGAGCGCCTTCCAGAGGAGAGAACACAGCGCGCTCTCGACGTGTGTTCCAGGGAGGATGTGCTATAATGACCAAGAAGAAGATCAAGCTATACTTCCAGCCAGACAAGGTCAATGAGCCCATCACCTACCACCTCGTGAAGGAGTACGACATCAAGTTCAACATCCTGCGCGCCGTCGTGGAAGAGAAGGGGGGCCGGCTCCTCATCGAGGTCGAGGGGCAGCCAGCGCAGATCAGCAAGGGCATCGCATACCTGCAGTCCATCGGCGTGGACGTCAAGGAGATGAACGAGTATGTCATGAAGGACGTCTCCCGCTGCACCAACTGCGGCATGTGCGTCTCCATCTGCCCGGCGGGCGCCATCGAGATGGATCGCGAGACGTGGGAGGTCATCTTCGATCAGGGCAAGTGCATAGCCTGCGGGCTGTGCGTGACCGCTTGCCCACCGCAGGCCATGAAGCTCAAGATATGAGACGTTGGCATTTCGAGGTCGGAGAGACGGCCGTCACCATTCTTGGCGACGAGGAGTTCCTCCCTGTTGCCAAGGAGTCGATATATCGATCACGGGACGTCATCGAGAGGTACATCCGCCGGGATCCGATGTTCGGCGTGACCCTTGAGCCATATGAGCCGGAGGCGGACGCCCCGCCCCTCATCGCACGAATGTGTGACGCGGCCGCAATGGCAGGGGTGGGGCCCATGGCCTCGGTCGCCGGTGCCATCGCCGAGAGGGCGGTCATGGACATGCGTGATGCCGGCGCTGAGCAGGCAGTGGTGGACAATGGCGGAGACATCGCGTTCCTTCTCAAGGAAGAGGTGACGGTCGCGCTGTATGCCGGAGACGGCCTGCAGGGGCTAGGTTTTCGCATCCTGCCTCGCGACGGGATATTCGGCCTGTGCACGTCATCTGCCACCATCGGTCCCTCGATATCGTTCGGGATCGCCGACGCCGCCACGGTCATCTCGGAGAACGTTGCTCTTGCCGATGCCTGCGCAACATGCCTTGGCAACCTCGTCACTGATCACACGGATGAGGTGATGAGCGCCGCGGTCGGCCGGATAGCATCGCTCCCAGGCGTCGAGGGGGCATTGGCGCTAGCGGGCGGGCGCATCGCCCTGAAGGGGCGAGTGCCTGAGCTCGTTAGAGCGTTCGCGGATCGGTCCAAGATAACCAAGGTGGAGATGCCCGGAGACCTGGGTTTCTGAATCCAAGGTCCTGACGGACAGGTCGACCGCCTGGGCTGAAGCGGATTACGCATCGATGGCGGTCATCCCATGGCGAGGGTGTTCATGAGCGTCTTTGCCTTTCCTTGTTGAGAAGCCTCAGACACTTCTTTGAGCCTCGCTCCACCTTCTCCTTCCGGCACCTTGACCGGACGCGGCATATGAAGCATGGCCGATACCACTTCAGCTCCGCATCCGCAGCGGTCCTTGCCTCCATAGCGGCGACCGGATTGCCTTGGGAGAGGATAAGCTTGCCGAAGCCCCGTTCAGTGCACAGGTCCGCCTCATTTGAAAGGTCCCAGGCCGCCCTTCACGGCGGCTATCGCATCTGGATTGCGGATGTTGCCAAGCACTATGCTGCGGGCGACGGGGTTGACCAACATGACATGGAGGAGTTCGCGGAGGCCTCGCAGGTTCTTCCAGGCATCGAGGAATGAATTGTAGCCGTCATTGACAAGCTCCTCCAATTGCTCCTTGGATGCATTCTCAGGATAGTACTCGTAGACGCGATGGTTCGTCTTCCAATCGTCCGGAGAGAGCATGCCCTGTTCGCCCAGGGAGGTCCACAGGGGAGTTCCGACCAACATGTCCAGGATGTTGTATTGGACCCCATGTGGACGCAGCGAACGGGCGAGGCCGATCGTGTTCTTCACATCCTCGAGCGTCTCCACCGGAGCCCCCACGATGTAAGAGGTTATGACGAGCATGCCGGCCTTCTTGGCGTTGGCAACCGCTTCTGCGGTCTGCTGCGGGGATATGGTCTTGTTGTAGTATTTCAGGACATGCGGGGATGCGGATTCCGCCCCGAAGTATATCACGTTGAATCCGGCTTGCTTCATCTTCTTCAGAAGCGGCAAGGACGCATGGTTGGCGCGTCCTTCGCAGTACAGTTTCATCTCGATCCCGCGCTCCTTTATGAGCTCGCAGATCCTCTCCACCCTGGACACCTTCTGGGTGAAGTTGTCGTCAACGAACACGCATTCCCTATATCCGTCCCGATAGAGCATCTCGAGTTCGTCCACGACGTTCTCGGCGCTGCGACATCTCCATCTCCTGTTGGAGAACGCGGCGCAGGAGCAGTAGGAGCAGTCGAACGGGCATCCTCGCGAGGAGGATAAGGTCGTGAACTTCTCGAAGGTCAGGGGGATGCCCTGGAAGTAGTATCCGTACTTCACATCTCCAAGGAGGGAGCGGTCGGGGAACGGTAGCGAATCGAGGTCCTCCACTAAGGTGAGCGGCCTCTCGACTATCTCCCCCTCATGACGGTAGGCGATCCCCTCGACGTCGGCGGGCACTGTCCCGTCCTCGACATGCTGCAAGAGCTTAGGGAAGGATATCTCCGCCTCTCCCTTGACGATGTAATCTATGAAATCGTACTCCCTCATGATCTCCCTGGTGGCGAACGTGGCGTGATATCCGCCCAGGACGATGACCGTTTCAGGCAGCCTCGCATGCACCTCCGCCAAGACGTCCATCGCCGCCAGGAACGTGTGGGTGGAGCAGTTCATTCCCAGCACATCTGGCCTCTCCCTCATCACGTGCTCAAGGAACATATCGGGCGTGTAGTTCCGACAGAATGCGTCCAGCACCACGACATCATGGTTCGTCTTCTGTCGTACGGCTCCGGCCAGGTAGAGCAGCCCTAGGGGAGGCCACAGCTCGGTGGTCTTCCATGGAGGGGTGGATATCATCACTTTCATGAGGGCAGGGATTATGTGCGTCGAAATGATTTATATTTGTCATCAGAAGAATGTCGCGCCGACGACATATCAGGACTTCGTCTTGACGATGCATCCAGTCTCTCCGCATATGTTAATAATGAGTATGCGAATCAGCTTGCCGAGCGTTTATTAGGGTGATCTAATGTCTTTGAAAGTGGCCGTGCCGAACAAGGGGCGTCTGAAGGAGAGGACGGTAGAGATCCTCCGCCAGGCGGGCCTGGAGATAGAGGACGGGGCAGAGAGGAAGCTATACGCCACCGTCAATCATGGGGACATGTCCGTTCTGTTCCTGCGTGCGCAGGACATCGTGCGGTTCGTCCATTCAGGCGCGGTCGACATGGGGATCACTGGCTGGGACATAGTGCTGGAGACGGACCTGGATGTGGAGAAGATGCTGGACCTCGACTATGGTCGATGCCGTCTTTCGGTTGCGGTCCCAGAGGCCACGGGCATCACCTCGGCGAAGGACATCCCCGACGGCTCCAAGGTGGCCACGTCGTTCCCGCACATGGCAGGCAAGTTCTTCAAGGAGCTGGGCAAGGAGGTCGACATCATCACGGTGTCCGGAGCGGCGGAGGTGACACCTCACCTCGGCGTAGCGGACCTGATCGTCGACCTGGTGTCGTCCGGCTCCACGCTGAAGACCAACAAGCTGGTCGAGGTCGGGGTCATCGCCGAATCCCAGGCGGTCCTGGTAGCGTCAAAGAAGAGCCTGGCTACCAAGGAGAGGGAGATGAGGGAGCTCGCTGCCGCGATCGAGAGCGTGCTGGCCGCAGAAGGCAAGCGATATCTCATGGCCGACGTTCCGATCGATGTCCTGGACGAAGTGAGGAGCTTCCTCCCGGGAGTGGCTGGACCGACCATCATGAACATCGCAGGCCGGGACGACATCGTGGCAGTGCACGTCGTCGTGGACAAGGCCGAGATCTATGATTCAGTGAACAGGCTCAAACGCATCGGGGCCTCCGGCATCCTGATCGTTCCCATAGACCGGATGGTTCCCTAGGTGAGATGATGAAGGCAGAATGGATCAGAGCAACGGTGCGGGACATACCGTTGTACTACAATCCCAAGGTGAAGGCGGTCCGCATGGACACCTCCACGAACGTGCTGGGGCCCAATCCCGTGCTTCGCAGTGTGCTGAACGACTGCGCTGACATGGACCTCAATCAATACCCCAAGCCATACTCCGATGGGCTAAGGGAGGCGCTCGCCGAGTTCTACGGCCTGAAGGCCGACAACTTCGTGGTGGGCAACGGCTCGGACGAGGTCCTGGACATCATATTCAAGACGTTCATGGAAGCGGGCGAGACCGTGGTCGCGCCGTACCCGTCATACTCCCTGCATGGATTCTTCGTCAAGATCAATGGCGGTCGCTTCATGACCGTCGACCTATCGGACGGCTTCCGCCTTGACCCCGACGCCCTGCTGAAGGCAAAGGGGAAGATCATCATACTCTGCACGCCCAACAACCCCACCGCAAATTCGTTCAACGAAAGGGACGTGGAACGCGTGGTGAGGGAACATGACGGCCCGGTGATCGTGGACGAGGCCTATGGAGAGTTCGCCGACAGGTCGTTCATGCCCTTGGTCGACGATTACGAGAACCTCATCGTCACCAGGACGTTCTCCAAGGCATATGGCATGGCGGGACTGCGCGTGGGATACATGGCGTCCAACCTTGCCATGGCCGAGCAGATGCAGAAGATCAAGATACCATATTCCCTGAACCGCGTGTCCGAGCGGGCGGCCATCGCCGCGCTGCAGAACCGGGAGTACGTCGAGAGGACCGTTGACCTGGTGCGCAGGGAGAGGGAGAAGCTTAGCAAGGGCCTTGAAGCGCTCGGCATGAGGCCGTACCCCTCGCAGAGCAACTTCGTCCTCTTCCGCTGCCCCGTGCCATCGTCAGAGATCGTCTCGCGACTTGCTGACAAGGGCGTACTGATACGCGACTTCGGCCGGCAGCGGATGCTCGAGGATTGCGCCCGAACCACCGTTGGAACGGAGGAGCTTAACATGATGCTGCTGTCCAAGCTGAAGGAGGTGATGGAGGCATGGTGATCATACGCCGCTCGGTCAAGTATCCTGAGTCCACGGATTCCTACCGCATCGGTCAGCGGCCGCGCGTCAAGGTGTCCATCGCCGATTATGGCGTGGGAAACCTGCACTCCATACGCAAGGCGCTGGAGCTTGCGGGGGCAAGACCGGTGGTGGAGTCCAACATGCGCAACCTGCTCGATGCGGAAGCAATCGTCTTCCCTGGTGTGGGCGCGTTCGACGCCGCCATGGCCAAGCTGGACCCTTATCGCGACATCATACTGGACCGCCTAAAGGCTGGCACGCCCTGCCTGTGCATATGCATCGGCGCTCAGATATTGTTCGAAGGGAGCGAGGAGGGCGAGATGCCTGGCCTCGGCCTGATCAAGGGGCGGGTCGTCAGACTGCCGGCGAAAAGGGTTCCCCACATGGGCTGGAACGAGGTGCAGAGCGATGATCGATTGTTCGAGGGCGTTCCATCAAGATACTTCTACTTCGCCCATTCCTACTGCGCACGACCCGAGGAGGATGTGGTCAAGGGCGTGACCGACTACGAGGGCGAGTTCCCCTCGATGGTTCGGAAGAAGAACGTTATAGGCGTGCAGTTCCACCCGGAGAAGAGCAGCAGGTCAGGAGGGGTTTTCCTCCGCAACTACGTGAAGCACCTGGAGGAGAAGTTATGATCGTGATACCCGCAGTGGACATACTCGATGGCAACGTGGTAACCCTTGTGGGCGGGAAGCCAGGTACGGAGAAGGTGACGCTGCCCAATCCGAGGCAAGTGGCGGAGAAGTGGGAGAGCGAGGGCGCCCCGATGATACATGTGGTGGACCTCAACGCGGCCATGGACCGGGGGGACAATTTCAATGCCATCGCCTCCATCCTCGCAAATGTAAAGGTGCCGATCCAGATAGGCGGTGGCATCCGCACGACGGAGAAAGCGGAAACGTTCCTCAACCTCGGCGCCTCCAGGGTCGTTGTGGGCACAAGGGCTGTCAGGGACCCTGAATGGCTGGAGGAACTGGCACACTCCAACCGGCACAAGATCGTTCTCGCCCTGGACCTCAAGAACGGCAAGGTGCAGGTGAAGGGCTGGAAGGAAAGCTCGTCTAAAAGTGCCAAGGAGATCCTGGAACGCACCGAAGGGTTGCCGCTGGCAGGGGTTCTATACACCAACATAGATGTGGAAGGGAGGGCCGCCGGCATCGACGCCGAGCGCCTGGCCGAGTTCAAGGCCATCTGCCCCCACCCCATAATCGCATCGGGCGGCATAACGACCTCGGACGACCTGCGCAAGCTGGAGGAGATGGGGATAGAGTCGGCGATCGTGGGTCTGGCGCTCTATGCCGGCACCATCGGCACCGACGTATGGAGGGTGAAGGAATGAGGGGTTCCAAGATCTGCCGGAAGACCAAGGAGACGGACATAGCGCTGCGGCTTGACATCGACGGCTCGGGACAGGCCGAGATCGAGACGGAAGTGCAGTTCCTCCGCCACATGCTGGACACCCTCGCTCGCTATGGAGGTTTCGACCTCGAGCTGAAGGCGACGGGCGACAACGACCACCATCTGATCGAGGATGTCGCCATAGCCCTGGGAACGGCGTTCAGGGAGGCCCTTGGAGATGTACCGGTGGAGCGCATCGCCTCGGCCATGGTGCCCATGGATGACGCCCTGGTCACCGTCTCGGTGGATATCATCGACCGCCCCTACTGTGAGGTCGACTGCCCCGATGTCCTCTACCTGCACTTCTTCCGCTCATTCGCCATGTCCTCCGGGATCACCTTACATGGCATCGTCCACCGTGGGCTGGACGAACACCACATCATCGAGGCCACGTTCAAGGCGCTGGGCACCGCCCTCCGCAGGGCGGTCGTTCCGCGGGAGAGCATCCTGAGCACCAAGGACGCAGTCTCCCTCAGGAGGGAGTGAACATGCTGACAAAACGCATCATACCCTGCCTCGACGTCACTGACGGTCGAGTGGTGAAGGGAGTGAAGTTCGAGAACCTGGAGGGCGTAGGATACCCTCCCGACCTCGCGAGGAGGTACGAGGAGCAAGGGGCCGACGAGGTCGTCTTCCTGGACATCACCGCCTCATCGGATGCCAGGAGGACGCTTCTGGAATCCGTGGAGAGGACGGCTGAGAAGCTGTTCGTCCCCCTGACCGTCGGCGGCGGAATCCGCTCCGTGGATGATATGCGCTCCGCACTGAAGGCCGGCGCTGACAAGGTGTCGATCAACTCCGCTGCCGTCGCATCTCCCGAACTGATCGGGGATTGCGCCCGGGAGTTCGGCAAGCAGTGCGTGGTGGTGGCGATCGACGCGAAGAAGGAAGGGGACCGATGGATCGTATATACCCACGGCGGGCGCCGGAGGACGGAGCTGGACGCTGTGGCCTGGGCCGCCGAGGCCGAGGACCGCGGAGCAGGGGAGATCCTGCTCACCAGCATGGACGCTGACGGCACCACCAACGGCTACGACATAGGCTTGACGGCGGCCGTGGCCGATGCTGTCGACATCCCGGTCATCGCATCGGGCGGATGCGGCGGACCGGAGCACATGTACGAGGTGTTCGAGCAGACCGGCGCCTCCGCCGCCCTTGCAGCATCCATCTTCCATTACGGCACCTGGACCGTGGCGCAGGTGAAGGAGTATCTCAAGGATCGGGGGGTTCTGGTCCGATGACCGATCTGAAGTATGACGAGAACGGCCTCATCCCCGTGATAGTTCAGGACGCGGAGACGAACGAGGTCCTCATGCTGGCATATGCCAACGAGGAGGCGTACGACAAGATGAGGGAGACGGGCCGGACGCACTTCTATTCCCGCTCCAGGAAGAAGCTGTGGATGAAGGGTGAGACCTCTGGTCATGTGCAGGACATAGTATCGATCCAGACCGACTGCGACGCCGATACGTTGCTGGTGAGGGTTCGCCAGACGGGCAACGCCTGCCATCTGGAAAAGCCGACATGCTTCGATGAGGTCCTTCATGGGGACATCTCGGGCACGGCGGCCATCATACCGGAGCTGAGACGGATCATCCGGGACCGCAAGGAAAATCCCGTGGAAGGCAGCTACACGAACAAACTGCTGTCCGACGAGGACAAGGTGTTGAAGAAGGTAGTGGAGGAAGCTGGAGAGCTTGCCATCGCCGGAAAGGGAAAGGATAGGCAATCGCAGATATGGGAGGCCGCCGACCTGATCTATCACCAGATGGTCCTCTTCGAGTATCTCGGCCTGCAATGGGAGGACATCTACCGCAAGCTCGACCTGCGACACAAGGGAGGAAAGTGATGAGGATCGACCTGCACACCCATACCCTGATCAGCGACGGCGTATTGCTCCCCATCGAGCTTGCCAGAAGGGCGGCCGTGATGAAGCATGAGGCGCTGGCGTTCACCGACCATGCGTCGATGAGCAATATCGAGCGGGTGGTCCGCGAGGCCAAGAAGGACGCGGAACTGGCCGCCGAGTGGGGGATCAAGGTGCTGGCAGGATGCGAGATCACTCACGTTCCGGCGAAGAGGCTGGACCAGGTCGTGTCCGCGGCCCGCAGGGCGGGAGCGGAGATCATAGTGGTGCATGGCGAGACCATCTCCGAGCCGGTGGAGAACGGGACCAATCATGCAGCGGTCAACAATCCTGAGGTCGATATCCTGGCGCATCCTGGATTGATCACCCTGGAGGATGCTCAGGCTGCGGCCGACAACGGTGTCGCGCTGGAGATAACCAGCAGGCCGTCCCATGGAATGACTAACGGGCACGTCGCCTCGATGGCGCGCAGGGTCGGGGCCAGGCTCATCGTGAACACGGATACGCATGCGCCGGGCGATCTCATCACCGAGGAGAGGGCGATGACGATCGCCATGGGCGCCGGGATGAGCGAAGAGGAGGCTGTGAAGGCTGTCAGGGACGTTCCGCAGGACATCGTACGGAGGATATGCGGCCGATGAAGGTCCTGAAGTTCGGAGGAAGTTCTCTCAAGGATGGGCCGTCCATGAAGAAGGTCGGCGCCATCATAGCGGCCGATGATGAAGAGAAGGTCGTCGTGGTGTCGGCGATCCAGGGCGTCACCGATTCGCTCATCGAATTCATGTCCGAGGTCCGGCAGGAAGAGGACGTTCAACGGTTCATCAGGGAACTTCGGGACCGCCATGTGCAGATCCTTGCCGACGTCGCCGGCTCGATGTACGTGAAGCAGCAGGCCGTGAACCTGCTGAGCGAGAAGCTGGTGCGCCTGGAGAGGACCTTGTATGGCATCACCTATCTGGAAGAGCTGACCCCCAGGACGAAGGACCTGGTGCAATCGTTCGGGGAGAGGATGAGCGTCATCGTCCTATCCGCCATGTTGCAGGACATGGGGGTCAACGCGGTGCCGGTGGAAGCTGATGAACTGGGCATAATAACCGATGGACAGTTCGGCTCTGCCACGGTGGACATGGAGGCCACGCGGCGCAATGTGGCCCCCCGCATCGCTGACATGCTCGCACGCAACGAGGTGCCGGTGGTGACAGGGTTCTTCGGAAGGACGCCCGAAGGAGTCATAACACTGTTCGGCCGGAACGGAACCGACTACTCCGCTTCCGTGATAGCGAACGCCGCCGACGCCAGATCGCTGGAGATATGGAAGGACGTGGATGGGTTCATGTCGGCCGATCCCAAGATGGTCCCTGAGGCTGTGCCCATATCGGCCCTGACCTATGAAGAGGCGGCCGAGCTGTCGTACTTCGGCGCCAAGGTGCTGCATCCCCGCACGGTGGAGCCGGCCAAGGAGCGTGGCACGGTGGTCAAGGTGAGGAACGTCTTCAAACCGGAATACGAAGGGACCGCCATCGGGGACATCGAGGCCGTCAAGGACGGTATGACGATAAAGTCGATATCGAGCATGCCGAACATGGCCATGGTTAAAGCCTATGGTCCGGGATTGGGATCGAGGAGCGGGATCCTTTCCGAGATCTCCGTACTGCTCTCGGACGCGGGCATAAACGTTTATGCGGCCGCCACCTCCCAGACGTGCATATCCATGCTCATCGAGGAGAGAGACCTGCGGTTTGCCGAGAAGGTGTTGAGCAAGGCGCGAAGCAGCGTGGTCGACCGGATCGAGACCATGCGCGGGCTAGCCCTGCTGTGCCTGGTCGGTGAAGGGCTAGGGCAGAAGACGGGCATAGCGGGAAAGGTCTTCAGCATCGTGGCGGCCAATGGAACGAACGTCAGCCTGATCTCCGCAGGGGCATCGACCACCGCCCTCACGTTCACGGTGAGGAGAGAGGACCTGGAACTTACGGCAAGGACGATCCACCGTCAACTGTTCAGACCTGACTCCTGATGAGCAAGGCCGGGACCGGTAACCATCCTATTAGACGAGACGTTCGGCCGGTTGACAGGTGCCTTCTCGGATCAGACATGCCGATACGGGCGATGTTGCGCGCGGCATCGGGATCGGCAGTTAGTTCGAGTCCACAGTTGATGAGCCTGAACACGCTTCCCTTTCTTCTATCAATATCAATATGCCCACATTTGGAACTATCCCGAGAAGTGTGTAGTGCATCGACCTCGACCATTTACGGCATATCGATCGGTTGTCCGCCTCCTCGTTGAAGCTCTTGTCTTGATGGCCCCATCGCGAAGAGATGCTGGATGCAAGCGTGCATGTTTCCATCGTTCACAACTTGAGATGCACGGTGCGTCGCTTTCTGCCACGATCCATATGTGAATGGGGTAGGAGGGATGATGTTAGATATATTATTTATAAAACATATTAATTCATGCCCTCGAACCCATCCCACCCTAATTCTTAAGAGTAGGGGAGGGGGTATCCTTGAGGTTAACCCATGAGCGGTTCAAGTGCTGACATTGGTCTGGTCGCATTCCAGGGAGAGAGAGGCGCGTTCTCCGAGGACGCCGCGGTCCGCTTCTTCGGCGAGGTCGATACGCTTCCCTGTCCTGACTTCGAGAGCGTGTTCCGCGCAGTCGATGAGGGCAGGGCCAGCCGGGCCGTGGTGCCTGTCGAGAACTCGGTGGAGGGAAGTGTCACCGCAGTGAACGACCTTTTGCTGGAGAACGATCTGGTGATCGTAGGGGAGGTCATGGTGAAGGTCGCCCATTGCCTCATCGGCCGCAACTCCTCTGGCATCGATCGGATACGCAGGGTGTATTCACATCCCCAGGCCCTGGGCCAATGCCGCCGTTTCCTGGCGAAGCATCCTCTTTGGGAGAAGGTGCCATCGTTCGATACCGCGGGAAGCGTCAGGATGGTGCGGGACAGGGGCCTGCCTGATGAAGCGGCCATAGCGTCCCGCCGCGCGGCCGAGGTCTATGGCATGGACATCTTGCTGGAGAACATTCAGGACAGCGATGACAATTGCACCCGCTTCTTCGTGCTTCAGAAGACCCAGCGTCTCCTCGACAAGGGCGACAAGACCTCCCTGGTGTTCGCCACTCGAAGCGGACCAGGAGCGTTGTACGAGGCGCTGGGATGCTTCGCCTCGCGGGGCATCAACATGACCAAGGTGGAGTCGCGACCTCGCAGGGGAAGGGCGTGGGAGTACGCGTTCTTCTTGGACATCGACGGGCATGCCGACGAACCGAACGTTGCCGATGCCCTTGCCGACCTGGTCCGCAGAGCGGTCTTTGTAAAGGTGCTGGGAACGTACGAGCGAGCGAAGCCCATCGATCGGTAGCGTCACGGCCAGTCCTTGCACCGCATCCTCTCGACTATGGAGAGGCCCAGGGACAGGGCCGTCTCACCATATCCCATTTATCGAGCATTCAGCGGCGATTCGCCGAAAGACGGGAACGCACTGCCGGCATCTAGCGACATCATGATGCGATAAAATGCGATGGATCGATGCTCGATGAGGTCCGCGGATGGCGGCATCATCTTCCCCTTATCAACTCTCCGATCGTGCGGAATTCCCCTGCCCAGTAGATGAGCGCGCGCTCCCGGTCATACCCATCCGCCACATGGGCAGCTATAATCTCGCCTATGAACCATGTATGGTCGCCCGTGTCGAAGTTCTGCACCTTCCGGCACTCGAAGCTGACCGGGCACTCCTTCAATGTTGGCGTTCCCACACGGGTACCGGGGACGGCGGTCAGGCCGGTCTCCTCCAACTTGTCTACCTCCTTGCCGGACTTCTCACCGCAGAAGAGGGTCTCCTCCACGAGCTCCTTGCAGGGAAGGTTTACAGTGAAGTCCGGTGAGCGGTGCAGCAGCTCATGACTGTACCGGCATGGGGATATGCCGATACCAAGGAGGGGAGGGTGGAAAGAGAATGTGTGGACCAGGGATACAGTGATTACGTTCTTCTCTTCCTTTCCTACCACCACGAGGGCGATGGGGAAGGACGGGAAGGTCCGGATAGCACGGACAGGATTCATCTCAGACTTGCTTGACATGCTCTCGGTCGTGGATGCCAAGAATCAATCATAAAGCCTCGCTTACTTATTTCGTCAAATTCATATCTATAAGTTCATATCAAGGAGCATGGCACCAAGAATTGGCATCATTGGCGGCACGGGCGTATATGATCCGAAGATGTTCGACATTAAGGACAAGGTCGTTCTATCGACACCGTATGGAGCTCCGTCCGATGCCATATTGGTCGGGGAGATGGATGGAATAGAGGTCGCGTTCCTGTCCAGGCATGGCAGCGGCCATGTGTATCCTCCGCACCGTGTCAACTATCGTGCCAATATCTGGGCCATGAAGCATCTTGGCGTTGAAAGGATAATCTCCCCCTGCGCGGTCGGCTCCCTTCAGGAGAACTTCCATCCCGGGGATATAGTCATCGTGGACCAGTTCATCGACTTCACCAAGAAGCGGGAGTACACGTTCTATGACGGAGCCAAGACCGTCCACATATCCACCGCGGACCCGTTCTGCAAGGAGATGAACGCCCTGTTCGCAGCCGAGGCCAAGCATATGGGGCTGCCGGTCCATGAGGGCGGCACCTACCTCTGCATCGAAGGTCCAAGGTTCTCGACCAGGGCCGAATCTCGCATGTTCCGCAACTTCGCAGACATCATCGGCATGACCCTGGTGCCAGAATGCCAGCTTGCCAGGGAGGCGGAGATATGCTATACCTCGTTGGCCACCATCACCGATTATGATGTCTGGGCGGAGAAGCCCGTGGACCTCGCCACCGTGCTGAAGATCATGGCGGAGAGCGTGGACAGGGTCAAAGAACTGATCGCCGCGACCCTGAGCAAGATCCCCGCCGAAAGGAAGGTTTGTGAGTGCCCGCATTCACTGGAAGCGGCGGGCGCCTGAAAGGGTCTGAAAGATATCGAGGAAAGCTCATCCGGGGATGTTGGCGCATCCTCCGGGTAGCGCCTCACTCGCTCAACTTTTCCCGGTACCCAGCGGCGTCAAGAAGGCCCTCATACTCGGATGGGTCCTCCATCCGGATCACTGCGAGCCAGCCATCTTCATAGGGTGACTCGTTGAACCTCTGGGGAGCGTCCTCGAGCTCCTCGTTGACCTCCACGATCTCCCCACTGACAGGCGCGTTGATGGCAGCCACCGTCTTGACGCTCTCCACTTGGCCTATAACGTCCCCCTGGCGGACCTTCATTCCCACCTTGGGCAGCTCCACGAACACTATGTCGGTAAGCTGATGCTGCGCATGATCCGTGATGCCTACCCGAACGTTCTCACCTTCGGCCTTGGCCCATTCGTCGTTCACGGTGTATTTGAGATCGTCCCTGACTTCACTATTGTCGGCCATGCTCTCCCTTTGCGCCTTCCATCACATCCCAGATATTTAACCAGTTCCTGGGCACGTCGTTGTTGCGGAAAAGGTCAAATAATCATCCAACATTGGAACGACCCATGAGGATCGTGGTCCGCGGCGTCGTACAGGGGGTGGGCTTCCGGCCGACGGTGTACCGCATCGCGACGTCCATGGGCCTCAATGGTTGGGTGCAGAACAACGGTTCGAACGTGATAATAGCGGTCGACCGCGACGCCGATGAATTTGTAAAGAGGCTTCATGAAGAGCTGCCACCTCTCGCCCGCCTCGACTCCGTGGAGATCGTGGAGGGCGACGTGCACGACGAGGGATTTCACATCGTGCCCAGCTCGGTCGGGCAGCGCGGTGTCGGCATCCCCAACGACTCGGCGATGTGCGATGATTGCCGCCGGGAGATGTTGACGCCAGGCGGCCGCCGGTACCACTATCCCTTCACCAACTGCACCAACTGCGGAGCCAGGTTCACCATCATCGAGGATCTGCCGTACGATCGTGGCAAGACGTCCATGCACGAGTTCCCAATGTGTCCTGAGTGCCGCGCCGAGTATGACGACCCCTCGGCCAGAAGATTTCATCATCAGACCATATGCTGTCCGAGATGCGGACCTCACTACTACCTGCTGGATGAAGAAGGCAAGCGGATCGCCGCCGATGATCCGGTGGCCTACTTCGCAAAGCAGATGGAAAGGGGCGCCATCGGGGTGGCGAAGAGCTGGGGGGGCATGCATCTATGCTGCTCCCTTGCCACGTTGCCAAGGCTGAGGAGATGGTATCGCCGCGAGCAGAAGCCGTTCGCGGTGATGGTGCGCGACATGGAAGCCGTTCGCAGATATGGGCGGCCGGATGAGCATGAGGAGGAATTGCTTAGGTCCCCCCACCGACCAGTGGTCCTGGTCCCGCGAACGGGGGATCCCATGAACGACCTCATATCCCCGGGCCTGGGCAACGTAGGGCTCTTCCTCCCATATACGGAGATGCAGCATCTGCTGTTCCATCATCTAAAGGAAGATGCGCTCGTCATGACCTCGGCGAACACGCCAGGCGAGCCTATGGTGCTCCGTGACAGCGACGCTCTGGACCTGAAGGCGGAGCTGTATCTGCTTCACGATCGGGAGATCTTGAACCGTTGCGATGATTCCGTGGTCCGCTCCTTCGGCCGAAATACGTTCTTCCTGAGGAAATCCCGCGGGCACATACCTTCGCCCATCGATGTCGGGTTGAAAGGTTCTGCGGTGGGGGTCGGCGCGCAGGAGAACCTGGCGGGGGCGGTGATAAAAGATGGGCGGATGTACACCACCCAGTACATCGGGGATGGCGATTCGCCAAGAGTGATAGATTTTCTTGATGCGTCGATAGGGCATCTCCGCCGTCTGCTCGGCGTCGATGAACTGGACGCGGTAGGCGTGGACCTGCACCCCGGATATACCAATCGGAGGATGGCGAAGGAGATGGCGCAGAGCGCGGGTGCGGAGCTTGTAGAGGTGCAGCATCATTGGGCCCACGCCGCCGCCCTCATGCTGGATGCGGGTCTCGATGAGATCGTATGCCTGACCCTGGACGGCACTGGATATGGCGCCGATGGTCAGGCATGGGGGGGTGAGGTCCTCCACGCCACGTTCGACGACTACGAACGAGTGGCCCACCTGGAAGGTTTCCCGCTGCTCGGCGGGGAGATGGCGGTCAGAGACCCGCGTCGCCTCGTCTTCGCGCTGTCAGCAAGGGCGGGGCTTCCCCTGCCGTACTTCAGCGAACGCGATGCGTCGGTGCTGATCAAGCTCATGGACCGCAGCGTGACCACCACGGGTTTTGGCCGGGTGCTCGATGCCGTGTCCTGTTACCTCGACATATGTCAGGTGAGGACCTACGACGGTGAGCCGGCGATGAAGCTGGAGCCATATCTCGAAAGGGGTTCGCGAACGGTCCCCATGAAGGCTGAGCTGCGTTCAGGCATCGTCGGGACCGTGGACCTGTTCCGCCAGCTAGCAGATTCGAAGGGGTCGAAGGAGGATCGTGCACACTCGTTCACCGCCGCCCTGCTCGAGGCCCTCGTGGACGCCGCGGCGGACGATGCATCGGCGAGCGGCGTCAAGGACATTGGTCTGACCGGCGGGGTGTCCTACAACACCACCATATGCTCATTGGTCAAGTCCATGGTAGAAGAGAGAGGATTGAGGTTCGTCTGCCCCGACCGCCTGCCCAATGGGGATGGCTGCATCTCCAGCGGACAGGCGGCGGTAGCCTTGAAAAAGACGAGGAACTAAGAGCTTAACGGCCGTCGACGAGCAGGGGCAGGGGCTTGTCGAACCATTTCGTGGGGCCGATATCCCTGACGCACTTGCCCAGGCAAGCGCCTTCCTTTGGCGAGGGCGCTATGGTCCACTTCTCATCCTCTCGCTGCAGCCAGAGGGTGGCACCTGGGAAACCTTTCTCGGGGACCCACTTCTCCGCGACGATCTTCTCCTCCTCTTCATCCTGCTGCTCGGCCAGCATTCGGCCGACTGCAGCGGTCATCTCATGGACCTCGCTGATATCGCCCTGTACGAACTGCAGGTCAAGCAGGAACTCGTAAAGCTGCCTCAGGCGGACACCGTCATGGACCTTGAAGGAGCCCCTCCGCACGTCCTCAAGGAGACGTTGGGTGGAAGAACCCAGTGCTTGGTATTTCTTCGCGAGCGAGAAGAATTCATCGGTTGTAATGTTCATTTCTATTCTCCATCCCTTTTAAGTTGTTGTCCCTCGATTTGTCCATCAACCTTCAAAAAGGTTCTAACCTGATTATCAAATGCGAGTTCAGTAAAGTAAGAAGATGACACGAATATGTGGATGGGAATTTTTGATTAAATCACACTAGAAATATTTCCCTTCGAAGAATTTGTTTCTGGGGGCCGGCGGTGCAAGTGATTCCTAGAATCAATGACAAGGGGATATATCGCCCCGCCGACCCTTTCCAGCCCGTCCGCCGACCCATGGGGACTAGAGCATGGCGCCGCGCGGCGACCGCTCTCGATCCTCGCCAATGGTCATGGAACGGTATCCCTCGTCGGCACCGATATTCACTGCCTTTTTATCTACCTTCTGCTCCTCCTTCGTTCTGGAGCAGTTCCAAAAGGACGGCCGCACTGTTCCTTTCGACATCGCGAGCGGCGAACACCAACGTCAGGTTACCGCGCTTCGAGGGGGATGCCGGGCGATCCAATAGCCCCTTGTCCACCTCACGAGAGTAGCGCTCCTTGAACTCCTCCCATTTGGAGGGATCGTGGGAGAACCATTTCCTTAGCTCGGTCGAGGGGGCGATCTCCCGGCACCAGTGGTCCACCTTCGCCTCCTCCTTGCTAACCCCCCGTGGCCAGAGTCTTTCCACGAGCACCCTGGTCCCATCATCAGGTGACGGCGCCTCGTAGACCCTCTTGATCTTGATCACGATGAGAACATTGCCTGAAGATGCTTATCTCATTAACGAAGAGCGTTCATGCGTTTCGTAGCTTGCAAGGGCGAGTGTTCCAGGCGGAGAGGGGTCGTCAAGGAAGGTTTATTAGTATCGCTAAATATCACGACCAATAAAATGGTGGGTTGATTTGAACACTCTCATAATATTGCTGGACGGGGCCGCTGATGATAAGATCCCCGAGTTCGATGGTCGCACCCCGCTAGCATCGTTCGAGAAGCCTTTCATGGACATGGTGGCGAGCAACGGCATCATGGGCTGGACCGAAAGCCGCCCATATACACATCTCTATCTCCTGGAATTCTTTACAGGGAAGAGGCTCGACACCCCCCGGGGACTGGTGGAAGCCGTCGGCCTAGGTGTCCCCGTGGGCCCGAATCAGGTTGCCTATCGGTTCTCTCCCGCATACTTCTACGAGTCGAACGTAGACTGGGCATATCGTGTGACCCCGGAACTGAGCTCATCGCTCCAAGATGCCATGGTTCGCAACCTTGACATGCTGGGAGACCTCAATCCCAGACTTTACTTCTACGAGGATGGAAGGGGGGTCATGACGGTCGACACGGAGGATGTGGTGCCGTTCCCCATGCCCCCTACGCCCCCATCCAGTTCTAAATTCCCCATGCATCACTTCGGCGACTACATCCGCAAGGTGGCCTCAGAGATGGATGGGTTGTCCATCATACCCTGGGGAGGCGGCTCCCTGGCAAAGCTGAACGGTCACGCGGCCATCCCCGAGGTCAAGAACATGGTCATGATCTCCAAGAGCCCCTCCGCACTGGGCGTGGGAGGCCTGCTCCACGTTCGCCGCGACGTGGTGGACAACATGTGGAGCGGATTCCAGGAAGCGTTCAGACTGCTCCAGTCAGGCGACGTCTTCATGCATGTGGAGGAGACGGACGATATCAGCCACCGGCGTGCTCCTGACGAGAAGGTCGGCATGCTAAAGGAGGTCGACGACCTGCTCATGGAGAACCTGGATCGGCTCATCGGACATCGCGTGGCATTCATCGTCGATCACGGCACCTCATCGATCACCGGCCAGCATCTCAACATGAAGGTGCCTTTCGCCGTCTCCGAAGTGGTCGAGCCATCCGAACCGACCGTTCGGTTCTGCGAGAACGAATATAACTACACCCCTCTGGGCGATCTCGCCAAGGTCCTTCTTGATCACGGAACCCGATCAGACAGTCTATAAATATGACGAAGCCTTTCCTGTTGGATGTATAATCCAACTGAATGAGGCGCACACATGGCGTTCAAAGTACCTGACGATATCACCCTCTGCCTCAATGAGGACAGGGGAAGGGAGTTTCTAGAGAGGATTTGGAACAAGAAGGCAGCATATTGCTGCGTCATAGGGAACACCGAGACCGCCAAGATCCCGGGAGTTTCCGCCGCCGGGGCCGACCCTGCCGCGACCGACTTCACCCCGGCCGCCGACATGGAGCTGCTATACTTCGGTCGATGCAAATGCATCGATGGCGTTCCGATCACTCCGAGCGGGATACCCACGCCGGGCATCATCACGATGTCCGCCTTGAAGCTCGCCCCCATGCCCATCTTCGTCGTGAATGGCGGCGTCCGGGTCAGACCACATGTGCCCTGCATCGATGTCGATGGCACGGCGGGAGACGACATACGCACCGGCAAGGCGGTGAAGGGTGCTGAGAAGGCGTACGACCGCGCTCTTGTCGCCGGGAGACAGCTCGCCAAGATGGTCGATTACCTGGTGGTCGGGGAATCCATACCCGGCGGGACTACGACCGCCCTGGGAGTCCTGACCGCATTGGGATATGATGCCAGCGGAAAGGTCGCCAGCACATTCCCCGTGAATCCGCACGAGCTCAAGGCGCAGGTCGTCGCGGAGGGCATCGCCGCCAGTGGCCTAAGTCCGGAGGCATTGAAGAACGATGCCATGGCCGCGGTACAGGCCGTCGGAGACCCCATGATGGCACCGGCGGCCGGCCTCATCGCCGGGGCCGCGGAGAGCATCCCCGTCCTCATGGCTGGCGGCACCCAGATGGCGGCGGTGCTGGCGATCATCAGGTCCATGGACGACACCGTGCTGGACAATCTTGCCCTTGGCACGACCAGATGGATCACCGAGGACAAGACCTCCGATCTGAGGGGGATCGTCTCCCAGATAGGCAACGTGCCAGTCATGGCAGCTAATCTGAACTTCTCCCTGTCCCGCTACGACGGCCTCCAGGTATACGAGACCGGTCTGGTCAAGGAAGGTGTCGGAGCAGGGGGCTCGGCCATCGCGGCCATGGCCGCCACTGGTGGAAAGGTCACATGCCGCTCGCTTCTCGACGAGATCGAGAAGAACTATACCCGCCTGGTCTCCAGACGGTGAGGCTGCCAGACAACGGCCCGCCCGGCAGCACTGGCCGAGGAAGGGTGGACGGATCCTTTTCCGCCCTTCACAAAGGTCCGATGCTCCGCTCGGCGGGCGACATATGCGGCTCATCCCGCCACATCTTCACATCACCTATTTTTTCCCCGACCCTCGCACGTCACATTTGAACCCTGACCGCGCCTGTATGAGTGCAAATGACCGCGACCATATGAGTGCCAAAGGGGGAGGGGGGGGGATCGTATGAGCGATCGGTTCAAGGGCACCATAGGCATCGATATCAGGGAATCCGTTCCCGACTGGGAGAAGTTTGAGCAGCCGAAGGCTCCAGAAGGTTCCCCCAACATCCTGTTCATCGTATGGGACGATGTCGGATTCGGGGCGATGGAACCTTTCGGAGGGAGCATAGAGACACCGACGATGGAACGTCTGGCGGAGAACGGGATCTCATACTCTCAGTTCCACACAACCGCCCTTTGCTCCCCTACCAGGGCGTGCCTCCTGACCGGACGGAACCACACCACGGTGGGGATGGCATGCATCGAAGAGGCTTCCACTGGCTTTCCCGGCTCCAGTGGCCGGATCCCCAACGAGACGGCCACGCTGGCAGAAGTGCTGGTCGAAAGAGGCTACAACACCTATGCCCTGGGCAAATGGCACCTCGTCCCCGAGGAAGAGGCCAACATGGCCTCCTCTAAACGAAACTGGCCGACTGGCAGGGGGTTCGAACGGTTCTACGGTTTCCTGGGCGGTGAGACCAGCCAGTGGTACCCTGACCTGACATACGACAATCATATGATCGAACCGCCAGCAAAGCCGGAGGAAGGCTATCACCTGAGCAAGGACCTCGCGGACCAGGCAATAAAGATGATCCGGGACTCCAAGCAGGTCGCTCCAGACAAGCCGTTCTTCATGTTCCTATGTCCAGGATGTGCCCATGCCCCGCACCAGGTCTGGAAGGAATGGGCGGACCGATACAGGGGGAAGTTCGACGACGGCTACGAGAAGTATCGGGAGGTCACCCTGGAGAGGCAGAAGAAGATGGGACTATTGCCTCCGGAGACCGAACTTACGCCGATCAACCCGCTCATCGAAGAGAAGGGGCCTGACGGCCAAGAATGGCCAGCGCTGGACACCGTACGGCCATGGGACTCGCTCACCGACGATGAGAAAAGGCTGTTCGCCCGGATGGCAGAGGTTTACGCCGGGTTCGTGTCATATACCGACGATCAGATTGGCCGGATCATCGACTACCTTGCCGAGTCGGGGCAGCTGGATAACACCATCATCGTGGCCCTGTCGGACAAGGGGGCCAGCGGCGAGGGAGGGCCGAACGGCTCGGTGAACGAGAACCTCTTCTTCAATGGCATACCGGACGATATCTCAAACAACCTGAAGCACATCGACGATCTGGGAGGGGTCGGTACCTACAACCACTACACGACCGGATGGGCCACGGCGTTCTGCACCCCGTTCAAGATGTTCAAGCGCTACGCGGCGTGGAGCGGAGGGACCTGCGACATGCTGATCGTATCTTGGCCCAAAGGCATCAAGGGGCGGGGGATCAGACATCAGTACCATCACGTGATCGACATAATGCCCACGATACTGGATTGCCTGGGCATGTCCATGCCGGATTCGGTGAAGGGATACACCCAATGGCCCCTGGAGGGAGTGAGCATGCGATATACCTTCGACGATGCGCATGCCCCCACCCTTAAGGACTTCCAATACTACAGCATGCTGGGCAGCCGGGGGATATGGAGAAAGGGGTGGAAGGCCAGCACGACCCATCCGACCCTCAGCGACTGGGGACATTTTGGCCAGGACCATTGGGAGCTATACCATACCGACGTAGACCGCTCGGAGTCAAGGGACCTGGCGGCCGAGCATCCTGAGATATTGGAGGAGCTCAAGGCACTCTGGTTCGCCGCGGCAGGGAGGTTCTCCGGGCTGCCAATCGACGACCGGGGGGTGGTCGAGCTGCTCACCACGCCTAGACCCCATCTGGCGGGGAAGGTGTATAGGGCGACCTACTTCCCAGGTACGGATCCCGTACCGGAAGCAGTTGCCCCCAATATACTCAACCGCTCATACAAGATCGGTGCGCTGGTGGACATCCCGCCGACAGGGTCGGAAGGCGTCCTGTTCCACGAAGGTACTCGCTTCGGAGGACATGTCCTGTACATCAAGGAGGGACATCTGAACTATTCTTACAACTTCGTCGGGATGGAGACGATCACGATCACCTCAGATGAGGAGGTCCCGGCAGGCAAGGACATCATCCTAGCGGCCGTCTTCGACAAGGAAGGCGAGGAGGCTGGAGGCGCGGCCTTCGGAACGCTGACCCTGTACATCAACGAGGAGAAGGTCGGGGAGGGCAGGATACGAACCCAGCCCAGCCGGTTCGGTCTGGGCTCATACATCACGGTGGGCCGCGCCTATGGGGCAGGGGTGATCGAGGATCTGCCGGGAGAGCATCCTTGGACGTTCACCGGGACCATCGACAGGGTTACGATCGACATTTCAGGACGGCAATATGTGGACCTCGAGAAGGAGGCCCGTGCCATACTGGCTCGGATTTAGGCCTGCTTCACCGATCGTAGCCATTTCGGCGACGCCGGGCAGGGTCGTCCGAGAGCGTAGAGGCCCGTTCCCATGTGCTCATCCCCGCCTTTCAACGCGCATGCCGGTGCATGAACGTGCGATGTCCCGGGCGCTATGGCCGCGCGCCATGCCCCATGCCATGGCCGTCATTGCCGGGGAGATGTGTTCCAGGAACTTGCGGAGACCAGGGCAGAGATAGTTCATCCCTGGATCGCCGTCGGGCGCTCGAATGAAACGGTTCCGCGGGCACTCTCCGGTGCAGGCGAACAGGAAGCGGCACCGCTTACAGGCATCCGGCATCCCCAGGGCCTTCTCCTGTCCAAATCGAGACTGCCGCTCGGATAGCACCATGTCGATCAACTCGGTCCGGTGTATGTTCCCCAATCTGTGCTCGGGATACACGTAATGGTCACATGAATAGACGCTCCCATCGTGCTCGATGACCAGGGACCTGCCGCACGTCCTGGCCAACGTGCATGTCGGCGGGGGCAATCCCATCCACGCTCCCAGCGCCGCCTCGAAGTTGATGACGAACACCCTTCCCACATCCTTCCTGAACCACTCATCGAAGATGGCGATCAGGAAATCGCCATAGGCTTCCGGATCGACCGACCACTCCGTTACTAGTGAGCTCTCAGCCTCCGGACCATCTGTCGACCCGTCTGTGATCGGCCGAGCTTTAATTCCCCGGCCCTGGGGAGGCATCTCCTCGAACCCCTTGGGCTCCACGCAGGGGATGAACTGCATGTACCTAGAACCGATGACGTTGCGAAGGAACCGATATACCTGGAGGGGGTGGCGGGAGTTCGCCCGGTTCACGACGGTCAGAGTATTGAAATCCACACGGTGCCTGGCGAGAAGTCGAGACGCCCTGATGACCAAGGCAGAGGTCGGGTCCCCTCTCTTATCCCTCCGATAGACATCGTGCAGATGGCCGGGCCCATCGACGCTCAGGCCGACCAGGAAACCATGCTCATGCAAGAACCTGCACCACTCATCGTCCAGCAGGGTTCCGTTGGTCTGGAGGGTGTTCTCGACCATCTGACCAGGCCGCCTATAACGGTCCTGGAGCTCCACGGCCTTCCGGAAGAGGTCCAGCCCTGCCAGGGTCGGCTCGCCGCCCTGCCAGGCGAAGGTTACCGTCCCGGGGCCGTGAGATCCCAGATATTGACGGACGAACATCTCGAGAGTGATCTCGTCCATCGCCCGGTCCCCCCGGGGCATCATCCTCGCCTTTGACAGATAATAGCAGTACTGGCAAGCAAGGTTGCAGGACGGACCGCACGGTTTTATCATCATCTGATACGTAACATCTGGCCGAGCACTCAACGGCGTTTCCCCAGCTATCTAGCATTCCCCGGATTATTTAATACGGGAGGCGGACACCAAGCATTTGAACGCCCCTGGAGAGATCGTATGGCGGCCTGGCGGCGCAGACATGTGCCGTTCCTCATCGCATCGAGCGTTGCTCGATCATCATGGCGATGGGGTCGATCCCCTGTGGAGGACATATGGATGACGATCGAGTGCCTGCAAATGTGTCCAGACGGAGAAGCGCTCGCCCGATGCATCCTCGGCGCCTGCTTCATCTCGTTCGTTCCAGCAAAGGTAATATACCCCCACCATGCCTGAAAAATCACCGCTGCTGGCCGATCTCGACTGTTAGAAGGGTTCAGCAGACGGTCGCATGCGCGGATACCATCGTTGGACAGACGCTGTATTCGAGGCAGGGGAGATGCGGTCGGAACATGATGGAGGGCGGATGGCACGAGTGCCAGAAGTGAGCGTTCCAGATATCGGACCCTCACCTCTGCCGCATGCCAGTAGGACGATCTTCGAGCCACGGTGCGATGCTCGCGTGTCGGACGCAGAGCAGTGGAGGTCCGATGGGGAATGACCAGGGGTCCATGAGATCCCGGGCGAAAGGAAAGCGAGGGACCATCTCTCCAAAGATGACGTTCATAGGTCTCTGGTCCGCCCTGGTGCTCGTGATGGTCCTCATTCCCTTCATCAAGGGGCCGGCCGCCTCTCCCCTCTTCACGGTGCTGTTCATCGCCCTCCTCGGGACCGCCGTGATGACCATACAGGGCTGGAAGGGAATGAAGATCGTTGCGCTGTCGCTGTTCATCGCCTCCGCCGCCTCCCGACTCGCATTCTCCATGACCGAGGATGGCCTGTTAGAGCTTCTCTCCTTCATCTTCGCGTCAGCCACCCTGGCGTGGGTGACAATATTCCTGTTCCTGTCGCTGTTCAAGAGAAAGGAGGTCACTACGACCACCTTGTGGGAGGCGGTCACGGTCTACATATTGATCGGGATGACGTGGGCGAGCGTGTACACCATACTCGAGATCATATACCCTGGCTCGTTCGTGGACAGTGCGAATCCCAGTGAGTCGATGAACTTTCACACCTCGATGTATTACAGCTTCGTCACCCTGGCCACCCTGGGATACGGCGACATCGTGCCGGTGACCCAGGAGGCTAGAGGGCTGGTGATCGTCGAGGTGCTGACCGGCGTACTCTACATGGCCATACTGATATCGCGGCTGGTCGGCACATGGAGGCGTCATACGAACGGCGGGGACGAGAAGTGAAGATCAGTTCTCTTGCAGAGACAAGCGGTGGTTAGACAGGCTCGGTTGATGCCTCTCCCATATCCGGCCGCATTCGGCTCCCTCAGCATCCTATGGGTGGTGCTCGCCCTTCCGGCGGCGCAACAGCTCCTCTGCCACGACCATCTCCTCCCTGGTGTTCACATTGAGCCCGAACCGGTCATCCTCCATCACCATGAAACCCTGGCTTAGCGTCGCTCCCGACAACATCGTCTCTCGATGCACGATGCTGACGCCGCAGAGGACGACCTCACGGCCGTCGATGTCCAGGCAATAGGATGGCACAGCCCCGAGCGCCCTCACCATACTGGAAGGCACCGCCACCGACAAGGATTCGACGCCGGCATCGTCGAAGTGCACCAGGATCGATCCTATGCCCTGGGTGGTTATCAGCGGGAGATCGGCGGGGCAGATCAGGACGTGTTCCGACCGTACATGGGACAGGGCTTCCCTCAGGTCAGGAACGTATCCGGAACCGGAGGTCATGATCGCCTTTACGTTCCTTTCCTGGAGATGCTTCTCCGTCAAGGGCACGTTGCCGCTCACCGACACGTACACATCATCGATGCCAGTGGTCTGCTGGAGCGCATCTATCACGTAATCTATCATGGGCCTGCCGAGCAAGGGGACCATCGGTTTCTCCCCGGGCACGTCCTTCATGCGGCTTCCCCGCCCGCCGGCGGTCACGAGGGCATCTACATCGACCATGAGAGCACCGCCAGGGCTGTCAATAGGACCACCGCCTTGGATATCTCGTTGGTGGCGCCCATCAGGTCGCCGTTGACGCATCCGAAGCTGCGCATGGCCAACCTCGACATGGCCACCCCTAGCAATACGCTGACCGCGACCATGACGAAGATGGTGGCCGCGGTGACCTCGATCCGACCATGGGTCAGAGCGGTCAGCGCAAGGAACGGTGAGAGGAGCAGCATCGATAATGCCGATGATAGTATCACGGTCGATGGGGCCGCATTGCTCACGAACGGATTGCCCAGACCTTCTCGTGGCCTCCCGAAGGCGGCCACCGTGAACAGGGAGTTCTTGGCCAGCACCTCCATCGCGATCGGCACGATGTACAGCCATTCAGGGACGGATGCCAGGCTGGACGCTATCAGAAGGATGAAGAGGGAGGCGAAAGCGACCCCTCCCGCTCCCACTCTCGTATCCTTCATGGCAGACATCTTCTTCTCCATCGTCCCGGTGGCGATCAGGCCGTCGCCCAGGTCGATAAGGCCATCGAAATGGAGGAAGCGGTTCAGCCCATGGACTGCCAGAAGGATGATGGCAGCGACTATCAGGCCGTTGAACACGTGGCCCAGGGCATAGAACAGAGTCCCGGCCACCAGGCCGTAGAACAGACCGATCACCGGCACGGTCCAGAATCGTCTGGACAGGTGGGTCACATCGTCTCCAGTGATCTCGACGGGGATTATCGTGAACAGCGAGAACTGTGCCTTGATAAGGTTCAGGAGCCTAATCTGTCCTCACCTTCCAGCAGTTCGGTGTATACGCGCGACATGATGCTGCCTATCAGAGAGGCCACGATGTCATCGAGGAACGGTCCGAGCGTTCCGAGAACGCCAGGCTTCTTCTTGTCGTACCGGATGTACTCGAACAGTCCCTTCGTCCCCGCCACGTACTGCGACAACGCCATGCCCAGTAGTTCATCGGCCACCAGGTGTACGGGATCTTCCATGAAGCGGCCACCATCTAGGCCGAAGAGGGCGTCCTCCCTCCCCATCTCCTCCATCCTGATGGCGGCGCATATCATGGCGTTGACGTTGATGTCCTTCCGTAGGACGGAGAGATGGCGAAGGAACATCTGATGGATCATCTCCGAGTCCCAATCAGGATTGGGGACGTACAGCGCGGAGGCTGCCTCCCACATCTCCTTCTCGCCGACGCCCATCTCATCCAGCCGGGTGAGGAAGTCCTTGGGCCTCTTCCCGTTGCCCCACTTTATTACGGAGGCTCCCACGGCCGAACGGACCGCACGGGCGATGGCGATCCCCACGTCCGTAGCCGTGCCCGCATACTTGCTCCCCTGACCAACGGGACACGCCACAGACACGGCATCGCTGGTCGTCCCCGTTCCGTCGACACCGGTATCCATCAATGCGGCCGTCTTGGCCTCGGTCACGGTGATGAAGGCGTTGGCGAGCCCGCAATCCTCCAGCGGGACGTTGACCAGCACGAGGATGTTGATGGTCCCCGGCGGATTGCGGTCCACGGGCGGTCTGTGCCTGGGCAGGGTGTCCAGAACCTCCTTGGGCAGCCGCTCCCCCGCATACAGGGCGTTGGTCACCCCTGCGGTCGCCACGGCGATCGCCTGCACGCCGTTGACCTCCTCTTTGCTGACGGTTATGACGCGTCGGATGTCGGCCGCCGTCATGAACCCTACCGCGTGCGTCGGGACGTTGAACTTTCGACACTGCTGCTCCATGTCATCCTCGGGAAACGAGTTGTCATAGCCGAGCGGTACCTCGTAGAAGAACACCGTATCGCTTTCCGCGAACCCGCCGTTCCTGATCGTGGAGCTTAGAAGCCTGCATCGTTCCGGCAATCTTATGATGGCAAAACCTTCGTTGCCATTGTCCATCATTGTAACGTCGATATCCAGATCGCTCATTCCCTCACCCTATCAGGCCAAGTAGCCAATTCTCCACTGAAAGCTGGACATGTATTCCCAGCAGTGTAAATAAAGGAAGCAGGACCAAGAGGAAGAACAATGCCGCGGTCACCTTCATGACCTTGATCGTATCTAGGATGACGGTGGGATCGTCGGGAACGCTTCCGGTCCCCATGGCATAATATCCTTCCTTCTCGAAACGGACCCCGAGCCCTCCGGCGATGGTGGCCATGGGCCATCCCTTGTTCGGGGAAGAGGTCTGCCTCCGGTCCCTCAAGGCGGACCTCCACCCGTTGCGCCAGTCCTTCCCCAGCAGGGCAAGGGACAGTACTATGAACGGCAACGAAAGGCGAGCGACGAGGTAATGCATGGCGTCGTCCAGCCTGGCTGCGAACCAGCCAACGTTGCGGTGCCTCTCCGACAGATAGCCGACCATGCCGTCTGCTGTGTTCGTCACCCTGAGCATTATCGCGCCAGGGATCCCGGCCAGGCCGAAGTAGAACATGGGAGACAATACGCTGTCCACAAGGTTCTCCGACACCGTCTCGGCAGCGCATGAGATCACATGCGGTCGATCGAGGCGATTCACGTCCCGCGATACGACCATGGATACCTTCTTCCTTGCAGATTCGAGATCGCCCCGTTGAATATCCTTGACCACAGGTGCCGTGTGCGTCTCAAGGGAGCGTATCGCGAACATGGTCTTGAACACCATCGCTGATGCGACCGCCCAGACCGCCGCACCCAGCAGTTCCCGCGTCAATGAGAGGATGAAAGAGAACGATATGATGAACAACAAGGCGGGCAGCAGGACCATCAGGACGCCTGAGGCCTTCTCCCTCGCCTTGATTCCCCGTCGCGTGCGATGGTCTAGATACCCGATGACCCGGCCGATCCATACAACCGGATGAAAGCGGTTCGGCGGCTCGCCGAACGCAAGGTCAATGACCAGTGCCAGCACTGGTATCGCAATGGCATATGGCAGGAGTTCCAAATCACGACCGTCCTTGGGCAATATCATCGACGGCGCAAGAGAGCGCGTCCAGGAACTCGTCGTTCAGGTCAGGGGTCTTGATGCAGAACCTCGTGTAGTTCGAGCAGCAGCCTCCGAATGAGGAACAGTCGCGGACCAGTATGCCATGGTGCAGCATGTGGCGGCGGAATTCGGTGGATGATATACCGAGCGAGCCGAGGGGGGCGAAGAAGAAGTATGAGTCTGGCAGGGGAACCTTTCCCATCATGCTCTCGACCCGCGCATGCATGCGTCGCTTCTCCCCTTCCAGCATCTTGACCGCTCGTTCCACATGCCCCTGCTCCTCCTCCATCAGCCTTGTCGCAACCCTCTGCTCGATTGTTCCCAGATTCCAGGTGAGCCGGGCCGTATCGATGTATCGCAACATGGCCTTCGGCCCGAAGCCGTAGCCCACCCTCAGCCCTGGCATGGCGAAGGACTTGGTGAAGGAACGGATGATGAACAGGTTCTCATGACCTTCCACCTCTTGGACGAGGGATAGTTCCTTGGAACGGGAGGAGAGTTCCAGCAGGGTTTCGTCCAGGAAGACCAGCGTCTCCTTCCTGGCCGCTTCGGCCACCAGATCTAACAGGTCCCTTCTGCTCACCATGCGGCTGGTAGGATTGTTGGGGTTGCAGATGTAGACGGCCTTGGCCCCATCCAGCTTGGCAGCCAGTTCGGCAACGTCCAGGGCGAAGTCATGCTCTTCAGGAAGAACGTGATCCACCAGCCTGGCGCCCATCAGACGGCATCCGAATGCGTACTCGGCGAAGGTGGGCCTTGGCATCACCACCTTGTCGCCAGGGGATATGAAGACCTCGGGGAATAGCCTGATCAGCTCTGCCGATCCCGCTCCGACTATGATGTTCTCCATGCCGACGCCATAGCGAGAAGAGATCGCCTCCTTCAATCGGGCGCAGCAATCGTCTGGATAGCAGTGTAGGTCGCTGGCCGCTTCGTTGATGTAATCCTTCAGGCGAGGGGGCGGACCGAGGGGGTTCACATTGGAGCTATAATCGTTGACATCGGGGTTGTCCCACACGTCTCCGCCATGGAGGGGGCGGACCATGGCCCCCAGCTCCGGGCG
>ERZ773359.683-NODE-683-length-48717-cov-5.839546_pt1 | contig 48717 bp, 43 predicted proteins | sample MGYA00374955_ERZ773359 | MGnify/ENA primary metagenome ERZ773359 (study PRJEB29098, sample SAMN04486028) | biogas fermenter metagenome | study: EMG produced TPA metagenomics assembly of the Biogas fermentation microbial communities from Germany - Plant 4 DNA1...
GCGAATGACCTACCAGCCATTTCTTTCTCCCTTCGGTCGAAGAAATGGGGTTAGGTCATCTTAAAATGGCATTTTGAAGCCGCCGAAGCCACCTTTTTTCTTACCTGTTCCCATATTGGAGAATCTTTTCATCATTTTTCGCATTTCCTCATACTGCTTAAGCAATGCATTTACTCTTTGCACCGAGGTACCGCTTCCTGCAGCAATTCTTTTTCTCCTGCTGCCGTTAATTATCGAAGGATTCATTCTTTCCTTCTTAGTCATGGACTGAATTATGGCTTCTGTATAAACTAATTCTTTTTCATCAATTTTCAGTCCTTTTAGTTTTTTGCCTCCCATTCCTGGGATCATTTCAAGGAGCTCGTCTAGGGGGCCCATGTTTTTCATTTGCTGAAGCTGCGTTAAGAAATCTTCTAAATCAAAACTCTGGGTTTTTAATTTCTTTTGAAGCTCCAATGCTTGTTTTTCATTAAAGGCATCCTGAGCTTTTTCTATAATGGTAAGAACGTCTCCCATTCCTAAAATTCTTGATGCCATTCTGTCGGGATGGAATGTTTCTAACTGATCCATTTTTTCTCCCACAGACAGGAATTTTATGGGCTTATCTACAACCTTTCTTATGGAAAGGGCTGCTCCTCCTCTTGCATCACCATCAACTTTTGTAAGTATTACTCCTGTAATATCTAAGTAGGAATTGAAAGTTTCTGCAACTTTTACAGCATCCTGTCCTGTCATAGCATCTAAGAGTAACAGTATTTCTTGGGGTTTTACGGTATTTTTTATTTCAACTAACTCATCCATTAAGTCTTCATCAATGTGAAGACGTCCAGCAGTATCTATAATTACAACATCATTTCCACTTTTTCTGGCATGATTCATTGCTTCCTTAGCTATAGTAACGGGGCTAACTTTATCACCCATTTCGAAAACAGGAACATCCACGCTTTTGCCTACTACCTGCAATTGTTTAATAGCTGCCGGTCTGTATATGTCACAGGCCACTAAGAGTGGTCTCTTTCCATCCTTTTTTAACTTTCTTGCTAGTTTACCAGTGGCTGTGGTTTTTCCTGCACCCTGAAGTCCGCACATCATGAAGTAGGTTATATCATTAGAATTAAATTTAAGCTTACTTTCCTCTTCACCCATTATTCTGACTAATTCTTCATGGACTATTTTTACAACCTGCTGTCCAGGGGTCAAGCTTTCCATAACTTCAGAGCCTAAGGATCTTTCCTTTACACTTTTAATAAAGTCTTTAACAACTTTAAAGTTAACATCTGCCTCAAGAAGTGATAACCTGACTTCACGCATGGCAGCATCGATATCTTTTTCCGTTAACTTTCCCTTACCTTTAAGTTTTTTTAATGTATTTTGAAGTTTATCAGATAAATTTTCAAACATTCCTTCTACCCTTCATTAATTATTTTACCGGCTTCTGACTTTATTTTTTCAACAATGTCTTTGTACTTACTATCATCTATAAGTGAAGCTAAATCAATTATTTTTTCAGCTGAATTCATATATTTAACGTATTTCTCATAAAGTTTTATTTTATCCTCATATTTTAACAGGTTTTTCTCAGCTCTTTTTAAAGTGTCGTGAACCCCCTGCCTGCTTATGTTCATTTCTTCTGCAATTTCAGACAAACTGTAGTCTAAGTTATAGTAAAGGTCAATTACAGTAGCCTGATTGCTTCTTAGTAAATTTCCATAATAATCGTACAGGATACTATATATGAAGTTTTTTCCTGACATACCCATCCCCTGTAAAGTATTTTGCTTGACAGTGAATTTTAACTTATTTTTTTTGCTTTGTCAATAGTTTTTTTTATTTTTTATTCAAATATGGCATCCACAAAATCCTGGGCGTTGAAATCCTGTAAATCGTCTATTTTTTCTCCCACTCCCACATACTTGATGGGTATTTTCAATTCATTTACTATGGGGAAGGCAATACCTCCCTTGGCTGTTCCGTCTAATTTAGTTAAAATCAACCCGTTGATATTACATGCTTCCTTAAATAGTTTGGCTTGAACTATACCGTTTTGACCAGTAGTTGCATCTATTACCAGGTATACGTCAATGTGGGCTTCACTAAATTCTTTGTCTAATATTTTAAAGATTTTACTTAATTCATTCATAAGGTTTTTCTTATTGTGAAGTCTTCCTGCAGTATCACATATTAAAATATCAGCTTTTCTTGCCTTGGTAGCCTGTATGGCATCAAAGACTACCGCCCCCGGATCTGAGCCCTGTTCTGAAGCAACTATATCTACTCCAGCCTTATTGCACCATTCCTTAAGCTGTTCCACTGCTGCAGCCCTGAATGTATCTGCAGCAGCTACGATTACTTTGTTGCCTGCCTGCTTTAATCTATAGGATATTTTTCCGATGGAAGTGGTTTTTCCCACTCCGTTTACTCCAACAATTAATATAACTCTTTGCTTGTCTGTTACTTCCGGTACCTGATGTTCCTCCAATATATTTACCAGGTACTCCTTAATTACATTTTTTATTTCCAGGGTATCTTCTAATTTTCTTTTTTTAGTTTCTTCCTTGATATAATCGATAATGTCCATGGTTGTTTCCACACCCATGTCAGAAGTAATTAGTATTTCTTCCAATTCGTCTAAAAAGTCATCGTCTATTTTTTTATACTGAAAAATAATACCTTCAATTTGTTCAGTTAAATTTTTCTTTGTTTTGGCCAAACCTTCCTTTAATTTAGCAAAGAAGCCTTTTTTTCCGTTATTCATATTTTCCTCCGTATTTCAGTTAGTGTCTTACTCCTCAAGTTACATTGTTTAATACTATAGGGACAATCCCTATAAATTGTTTTGTATTGCATCTGCTAGTTTCAATGAAACTAATTTTGTAACTCCCTTTTCTTCCATGGTAGCACCGTACAAGGTGTCTGCATACTCCATGGTTCCCTTTCTATGGGTTATTACAATAAACTGTATTTCCTTTGAAAACTCTCTTAAGTATTGAGAGAATCGGTAAATATTTAAATCATCAAGGGCAGCTTCAATTTCATCCAACACGCAGAAAGGTGTAGGTTTTGTTTTAAGGATTGAAAACAATAAGGCAATTGCCGTAAGTGCCTTTTCTCCACCAGATAATAGAGAAATTTTGCTCAGTTTTTTTCCAGGTGGCTGCACTGCAATTTCTATATTGCTGTTTAAAGCATCTCCTTCATTTTCTAAGTAAATATCTCCCTTTCCGCCGTTGAAAAGTTTCTTAAATACTTCGCTGAATTGCTCCCTTATATATGCAAATTCCTCAAGGAATTTTTTCTTCATCTGATCTTCCAATTGTTGAATTATTTCATTCAATTGGTCAATTCCATTTATGAGGTCTGTCTTTTGTTTCGTTAAAAAATCATATCTTTCCTTTACTTCTTTGTATTCTTCAATTGAATCTATATTAACATTTCCTAAATCTTTTATGGCTTGTTTAAATAATTTCACTTCATTGTAAAGTTTAGTTGCGCTTATACTTTCGTCCTTATATTTCAATGCCATAGCATAATTTAATTCATAGTCTTCCCACAGTTTAGCAGAAATATCTTCTATTTTGGAACTTTCTCTCTCAATTTTGACGTTTAATTTATTTTCTTCATCTAATATTTCAGTTATTGATTTGTTGGTAGTATTTATTTTATTCTGATAATCATAAATTTCATTTTGGAAAGTTGTTAAGTTTTCTTTTTCTTTAAAATAGTTTTCCTTTAATATTTTAATTTCTTCTGTTAAAGACTGTGATTTTCCTTCATATTCTATAATCGCTTCCTCTGCTGCCTTTATTTCATCCTGAATGTGGGACAGACTTTCCTCCTTCTGTAGCTTAGAATTATTGTTTCTTTCAATTTCTAATAGAAGGTTGTTTAATTTTTCTTCCGTAAGCTTGATATTTTGCATACCTTCAGAAAGGGCATCCCTTTGCTTCAGTATGGTATTGGCGTATTCATCATACTTTAATTTATTGGCATCATTTTGGGATATGGCTATTTCAATATTTCTTTCTTTTTCTAAAATAGCTTCCTTTAATTTTTCAGTAGAAGAATTTATCTTATTAAGTTCTTCTATATAATTATCTCTTTCCCCTTCAATAAACTTTATTTCTTCTCTGTATTTATTTATAGCAGCAGCAGTTTTTTCATTCTGTTCTAACAACATTTTTATTTTCGAACTATTGGTTTCAAGGAAATTTTGTTTTTCGTTTATTAAAGTTCTTATTTCTTCCATTGTCCTGATATAGTCCTTAATGCTGCTTATTAACAGGTTTAAATCCGAAGTTTTATCTTCTAAGCTTAGGGAGGTTTTTTTGAAAAGAGCTTTAAGTTCTTCAATTTCTCTTTTTCTACCTAAAAGGTTCTGGTTACTGCTTATATAACCACCGGTTACGGAACCTCCTAGATTTATTACTTCCCCTTGTAAAGTTACAATTTTTACGGTTCCAAATTTTTTAGATATTTTAAAACCATTATTAAGGTTGTCCACAATTATTATTCTTCCTAAAAGGTTTTTAATTACCTTTTCATACTTGGGGTCTGTAGTAACTAATTTGTCTGCTGTATCTATTACACACTTTTCATTTAATATTTCCCTTTCAGCACTGGTTAAAGTTCTTTCCTGAAGTATGTTAATAGGAAGAAATGTTACCCTTCCGATTCTATTTTTCTTTAAATATTCTATTATTTCTTCTGCTTCTCTGTCAGTTTGAACTATTATGTTCTGTATTGCAGAACCCAAGGCTATTTCAATAGCTCTTTCATACTCTTTTTCCGTCTTTATAACATCGGCAACAGTACCTAGTATGGATTTCTTCAGCAATGGTTCCTTTTCTCTGTTGTTCATTAATACTTTTACACTTTTATAGTAACCTTCGTAATAGGCTTCCATATTGGAAAGTATGTTTATTTTTGACCTTGCACTGCTTAGCTGTTCATTAAGTTTTGATATTTCCCCTCTTAAGGATTCTTCCTTCTTTTCAGCAACATTTAGCTCTTCTTTTAACTTGTTTAATTCAAACTTTTTTTGTGTAACCAGGGTTTCTGTTTTTTCTTGTTCTTCTTTAAGAAGATTGATGGTTTCTGATCTTTCTTCCTTTTCTGATTCCTCGGCTTCAATTTCTTCTAGTAGATGGTGGATCCTGTCCTCATGGTTAATTATTAATGATTCAATAGTTTTTTGATCAGAGTTATTTTTGTTAATTTCCTTGTGTAGTTCAAATAAATAATTTTTCTCTTCTTCTATTTTATGAACAAGCTCATCTATTTCTGTTTTATATCCCTTTATTTCTTCATTCATTAACTGAAATTTTTCTCTGTGGGATTCATAAGTTTCTTGTAAACTTTCTTTTTCTTTAATAAGGATTTGCTTTTTTTCATCCAATTCCTTATTTCTGTTTTCTATAGCAGTGATTTCATCCTTTATACTTTCAATATTTGAGACATAAAGATGTTTTTTCTCTTTATAAACCTGGCATAATCTTTCATAATTTTCTGATTCCTTGTTTTTTGAATTTAATAATTCTTCAAACTCATTGACTTTAACTTGTACTTCATTTATTTTTTCTTTAAGAGATTCAATCAATGAAGAATAGTTATCTCTTTTTTTCTGCAGGTTTATTTTTTGTTCCAAGGAAACATTTCTTTGATTTTCAAGGGCTTTTAGCTGCTGACTGTGTTTTTCATATTCACGGGTCAAATAATTAAGCTCATATTTTTTCAGCTTGTCCCTTAATTCAATATATTTTTTTGCTTTTTCACTTTGTTCCCGTAAAGGCTCAATTCTGTCCTTGAGCTCAAATATTATATCTTCGACCCTTTCTAAGTTGTTTTTAGTTTTTTCAAGTTTTCTTTCAGATTCTTCTTTTTTGACTTTATATTTAACTATTCCTGATGCTTCCTCAAATACCTGTCGCCTTACTTCCGAATTAGGGCTAAGAATATCTTCCACCCTGCCCTGTCCTATAAAGGAATAGCCTTCTCTGCCTATTCCTGTATCCATGAAGAGTTCTTTAATATCTTTCAGCCTGCAAGGCTGTTTATTTATATAGTATTCGCTCTCACCTGTTTTATATAGTTTTCTGCTAATACTTACTTCTTTGTATTCTAGGGGAATATCTCCCGATTCATTGTCAAATAAAAGTCTTACTTCTGCAAAGCCAAGAGGGAGACGCTTTTCCGTTCCTGCAAATATTACATCGTCCATTTTGCCTCCTCGGAGGCTCTTGGCACTTTGCTCTCCCAAGACCCATTTAATAGCATCGGAAATATTGCTTTTCCCGCTGCCGTTAGGACCTACTATGGCTGTAATACCTTTTTCTACTTCTATTTCTGTTTTTTCTGCAAATGATTTAAATCCGTTAACATATATCTTTTTTAAATACATAAATCCCCCTGCATTTTCAGATAGTTTTGAAATATTTCATTCTGTTCAAAACTGCATAATACCTTGTTCTGGTGGGATATTTCAATTATATCCTTTTTAGTATTTTTAAATACTATTTGCTTAATTCCGAAAATTTCTTTCAGTTTAATTATATTAGCTTTCTTCTGACCTGAAATGTAGCTTATGAGATTGTCCTTAGCGGTGATTACAATATTTTTATTCCTTAGCTCCATTCCTTTCAGCTTATATATTAGGGTATTTAAATAAAGTTTTTCCTCCACCAACTGTCTGAAGGCAGGATGAAAGGGACCTGCCACAACATCTTCTCCTTCGTTAATGGTGTCAGAGTTCTGTAATCCTATTCTAATTACTTTAATATTGTTGAGCCTGTAAAGACTGTAAATATATGCAGATCTATCTACAGCTTCCATTAAAGTTAGGGGTTTATAGATTCCCTTTTCATACATGTAGCAAAGCTCTGTATCCTTTATAATTAGAGTGGGATAAATTCTTACTATATCTGGTTTCAGGGCAATGGAATCTATACAGGTTTGTATATCTTTGTCCCTGGTGCTTCCTGGAAGCCCCGGCATTATTTGATGCCCTAAAACAAAACCATATTTCTTAATAAGGGCGCTTGCATATAGAGAATCTTCCCTTGTATGGCCTCTATTGGACAGTTTTAGAACTTCATCATCCAAGCTTTGAATACCTAATTCAATTATATCCATTCCATAGTGTTTTTGCAGTTGTAAAATTTCGTCATTTATTGCATCTGGCCTGGTAGAACACCTTATACTGTGGACTATTCCTAAATCTTTATAGTATTTGGCAACTTTTAAAAGCTCTGTTTGAAGTTCAAGGTCTATTGCAGTAAATGAGCCTCCAAAAAATGCAATTTCAGTATAGGTGTTTTCTATGGTTTTTATATATTTTTCAACTATACTTTGTACATATTCTCCCCTAACCTCAATATTAGTCTTGCCTGTTATTTTCCTTTGATTACAAAATACACAGTCATTAGGACAACCTACATGAGGTACAAAAATTGGAATTATTTTAATTTTATCCATTTAACTGACCTTCCGCAAAAAGGGCGGCTTTTGCCGCATCTTGTTCAGCAATTTTCTTGCTCTTTCCTACACCCTTGCCTACAACCTTTTTGTTCACAACTACATTTACATGGAACATCTTTTCGTGGTCAGGACCTTCCTCCTTGGTTACAATGTATCTAATTTTACAGTTTTGATTTTTGCTCTGATAGTATTCCTGTAAGAATGACTTATAGTCTGTAACAATTTTACCTTTTACTGCAAGTTTAATATATTCTTTCAGGTTATCCAAGACGAATTTCTCTGCTTCTTTATATCCTCCGTCTAAATAAATAGCTGCTATAATTGCTTCTACAGCATCTGCCAATATGGATTTTCTGTGTCTTCCTCCGGAAGCTTCTTCCCCCTTGCCTAAGAGGAGGTATTTTCCTAATTTTAAATTTGTTGCCACTAAGTTTAATGTATCTTCGCAAACTACCTGGGCTCTTAACTTAGTTAAATCACCTTCCGGGTAATTGGGAAATTTATCAAAAATATAGCGGCTTACAACTAAACCTAAAACCGCATCTCCTAAAAATTCCAGTCTTTCGTTGTTTGTTTTGCCATTTACCTTGTCTTCATTGGAATATGAACTGTGAGTCAGTGCTATTTCTAAAATTCTTTTATTACTGAACCTGTAATTTATTATTCTTTCCAATTCCCTTATCTTATCCATATTTTCCTCCGGTATAATTGCTTATTACTATAATGAAGTCTTCATTAAATTAATAAACAATTATATTATGATGTATATATGGGGACATTCCCTTAGTTCATCTATGGTAGAAATGTCCCCGAATATTCCTATTATTGGTGTATCCCCTTATAAATTAATTTCTTCCAAATAGTTAACAATATCACCTACTGTTTCTATTTTTTCAATACTTTCATCATCAACTTCAATATCAAATTCGTCTTCGATAGCCATTACCAGTTCAAATAAGGTTATTGAATCTGCTTCCAAATCATCGGCAAAAGATGTATCCATAGTAATATCTTCTGGATCCACTCCAACCTTTTCAGCCACTATTTCTCTGATTTTTTCAAACAAAGCCTTTACCTCCTAATTATACTTTCTTCGATTAATTTATTTACATTGCTTTCATAAATAATTTTTCCCTGGCGAATTGCATTCTTTATTGCTTTTTCATCTGAACTGCCATGGGCTTTTATTACAGGGGCCTTTACTCCTAAAAATGGTGCTCCCCCATGTTCTGAATAATCAAATTTATTTTTGAAGTTTTTAAGAGCCGGCTTAATTAATGCCCCTCCTAATTTCGATAGGGTACTTGACATTAGCTCAGCTTTTAAGCCCTTCATTATCTCTGCCACGGTACCTTCCAAAGTTTTAAGTAGTATGTTTCCTACGAAGCCATCACACACTATTATATGAGCCTTTCCCTTGAGTATATCTCTGGCTTCAATATTGCCTATAAAATTAATATCCAATTTGGAATTTTCCAGCAATTCGTAGGTTTCCACAGTTAACCTATCACCCTTAGCTTTTTCAGTACCAATATTGGCTAAGGCTATTTTAGGAGATTCAATATTCATTACTTTTTTAAGGTAAATATCTCCCATTATTGCAAAATCATACAAGAATTCAGGTTTTGAATCTACATTGGCACCAGAATCAATCAACAGGGTAAATCCACCGTACATATTGGGTATTAAGGAACCTATGGCAGGCCTTTCAATTCCTGAAATTCTACCTATAAGAAGTGTAGCCCCACTTAGTATAGCCCCGGTACTTCCTGCAGATACAAGGGCATCTGCTTCCTTGTTTTTTACTGCATTCAAAGCTTTAACCAGGGATGAATCTTTCTTACGTCTTATAGCAAGAACTGGTTTGTCATCATTAGTTATTACTTCTTCTGCATTAAGAATTTCAATATTATTAAAGTTGGATGTATTTTCTTCTAATATTTTTTTAATTACATTTTCTTTACCGGTAAGAATAATGTTTACATTGTATTCATCTCTTGCCTGTATACTTCCTTTTACCACTGCAAGGGGTGCATTGTCTCCACCCATGGCATCAACTACAATTTTCATATCCACCTCTACTTCTATGTACTCATAGATTAGTATATATTAGTAGTATTTGTTTTGCAATAAAAAAATAGTGCCATGCACTATTTTTTAAGCTTTATTCAACAACCACCACTTCTTTGCCGTCATAAAATCCACAAGCTTTGCATACTCTGTGAGGAAGTTTTGGTTCATGACATTGTGGACATTCCATTAAATTTGGAGCAGTTAACTTAGCGTTGGCTGATCTTCTTGAATCTCTTTTGGCTTTGGAAGTTTTTCTCTTAGGTACTGCCATCTCTACACCTCCTTAATTCTTTAACAGATTTTTTAATTTATCAAATCGGGGATCCGTTAAATGGTTTTCGCACTGACAACTTTCATTATTTAAATTAACTCCGCAATTAGGGCATATTCCTTTGCAATCCTTGCTGCACAGGGATTTCATTGGCATTGATAAGTAAATCAACTGCTTTATTCCTTCATCCATTATTACGGTTCCATCTTTTAAAACAAATTGCATTTCATCAGATTCTTCATCTTCCTTCGGTACAATTATGGCCTGAAATTTATTTTCTGCTGTATTTTCAAATTCTTTCAGACATCTTGCACATTTATCTTTAAATGTATATTTAACTGTACCTGTAAAGTATAAATCTTCTCCACTTTTGAATATTTCTCCCGTTAATTGGATATTCCCGTCAAGATTTGTATTTGACAAAAATTCTTTGTCATCAACAATTAGATTTTCCTTTACTTTTAAGGACAGAGCATCAGATGATAGAAATTTGCTTATTTTAATCTTCATAGTATCACCCTTTTATTCGCAGAGTTAATTATATGAGAAATAAAAATGTTTGTCAAGAAGTTTATTTTTTTGCTAATTTTTTAGTATCTCTTGCTATCATTAATTCTTCGTTTGTAGGTATAACAAATACTTTTACTTTTGAGCCGTCTTTTGATATTTCAGCTTCTTTTCCTCTTATGTTGTTCTTTTCATCATCTATTTCAACGCCTAAGAATTCTAAGCCTTTGCACACTTCTTTTCTTGCTGGTGCTGAATTTTCTCCCAAGCCTGCAGTGAACACTAATACATCTAATCCGCCCATAGCTGCTGCATAGGAACCTATGTATTTTCTTACTGTATAAGCAAATTTATCTAAGGCTAATTGAGCTCTTTTATTTCCTTGTTCAGCTGCGCTTTCAATATCTCTGAAGTCGCTGCTTACTCCTGATATACCTAGTACACCAGATTTTTTATTCATTAAATCATCAACTTGTTCACTGGTTAAATTCTTTTTGTTCATTAAGAATGTAACTATTGCAGGGTCTATATCTCCACATCTCGTTCCCATTACAAGTCCTTCAAGAGGTGTCATTCCCATACTTGTATCAAAGGATTTTCCGTCTTTTATTGCTGTAAGGCTTGCACCGTTTCCTAAGTGGCAAGTTACTATTTTAGTTCCTTCAAGGCTTTTGCCTGTAAGTTCTGCAACTCTTTCAGAAACATATTTATGTGAAGTACCGTGGAAACCGTATCTTCTGATTTTCATTTCCTCATAAAGTTCGTAAGGTAGAGGATATATATAGGATACAGGGTCCATAGTCTGGTGGAATGCCGTATCAAATACTCCTACCATGGGTACTGATGGTAATAATTCCTTGCATGCTTCAATACCGATTATATTGGGAGGATTGTGAAGTGGTGCTAAACTGATGCACTCTTTCATTGCTTCAATAACTTCATCGTCAATTAAAACTGAACTTGCAAACTTTTCTCCTCCATGAACCACTCGGTGTCCTACTGCATCAATTTCGTCTATTGATTTTACTGCTCCGTAGTTAGCATCTAACAGAGTTTTTAGAACTAAATTGATAGCATCTTTGTGGTTCTTCATAGGTTCTTCGATTACGACTTTATCCAAGCCGGCTTTTTCGTGTTTTAAAACACTTCCTTCAATTCCTATTCTTTCAACTAAACCTTTAGCTAAGACACTTTCATCATTCATATTAATTAATTGATATTTTAGTGATGAACTGCCACAGTTAATTACTAATACATTCATATTATTCCTCCATAAGTTTAATATATTAAATCAAAGGTTAATTTCCTTTGATTATTCTATCAATTTTTTTGTTTTTTAGCACAAGTATATCACAGTTTGAAATGTTATAATCCCACACAGTTGAACTATCGGCTATATTAAGATATAACAGTATGGACTGAATTACTCCGAAATGAGTAACGATTAAAGAATTGAGAGGAACATTGTCCACAAAAGATGAAATTCTTTTAATTATGTCTTTATACCCTTCCCCTTCAGGAAAAATATATTCATGTTTATTCTTTATCCATTTTTGGCTTTCCTCTTCATACTCTTCCTCAATTTCTTCCCAGGTCATATTTTCGAAGATGCCAAAATTTACTTCTTTCAAACTGTTTTCAATAATTATTTCTTCTTTAGGATAACCTATTATGCTGCTTATTATTTCGGCAGTTTTTTTAGCCCTTGTAAGGGGACTTGAATAAATCCTAAGTATTTTTTCATCTATTAATCTGTTTCCAGCTGCTATAGCTTGCTTTTTTCCTCGCTCTGATAGTTCAACATCCGTAATGCCGCTAAATCTTTTAGTAACATTTGCTTCTGATTCCCCATGCCGAATTAAGTATAACATAACTACCTCGCTAAAAAAAGTACCAATATCATAAAAATAATTTGACTTACTTCAGTAACAAATCCACAGGTATCACCTGTCATGCCCCCTATCTTTTCTTCTATTAAGGTTGAAATAAAGTAGGATAGAGCAATTGTAGAAAAGGATGCCGTAAATATAACTAATCTATTAGGAGTTAGTATTGAAAACATAAATAGAATCAAGAGATTTGCAAATAATACTTTACTATCTATATTTTCTATAAAGGCAGTACCCATACCCCTTGTATTCTTGGCATACTTTTTATTCCAGCAAGCCATTATGGTACAGGCCCTTCCTACAACAGGCATCATAAAAACGGTAGAAAGGTAACTGTAGGAAAAAAGCACAAATTGTGAAAGTATAACTAGTATAAGGGTTATTACTCCAAAGGCACCTATATGGGAATCACTCATTATTTCGAAAATTTTATCGCCTGTTCTGCCAGAAAAGATGCCGTCAGAAGTATCTGCGGCCCCATCCATGTGAATTCCTCCAGTTATAAGAATATAAGCCAAGGTTAAAATTAGCCCCCTTATAAAGGGAATATAAATCTTGTTAAAAACAATATAAATAACACACAGTAGAAACCCTATTACAGCCCCTGTAAGTGTGTAAAGATTTAATGCTTTTATAAAATTTTCTTCTCTATATTCAATTTTTTTCCCTACAGGTATACGAGTGAAAAATGAAATAAGGGTTAAAAATCCTGAGGCCATTTTATCATTTCCCCTTTGTGCTTCAACTTAACAGGTATTCCAGAAAAAACAAAGTACATGTAGTCAGATTTTTGTCCGATTTTATTATTAATTCTTCCGCTTATATCCCTGAAATAATTACCCATGTAGTAAGAAGGTACCACCCCCATACCTGTTTCATTAGAAACTATTATTAGCTTTTTATTGTTTTCATTACAAACATTTATTAGCTCCATAACCTCACGGGTTATTTTCTCCTCCAGCAAATTAACCTCTTCCACACTGCAAGTGTCAAAATTCATTTTGCTGTCCACCATGAAATTACCAATCATGGTAGTAATACAGTCTAAAAGTATTGCTTCGGAATTAATAAATTCTTTTTTCCCAACAAGAGTTCTAAAATCAGAATACATTTCTAAGGTATGCCAGGAGGCAGGTCTTTGCTCTCTATGTTTCTTCACCCTGTCAGCCATAGCTTGGTCTGTTACTACTGCCGTAGCCAAGTACAATACTTTTTCTGAATATTCTTTTGCCTTCAGTTCTGCAAAGGTGCTTTTGCCACTTCTTGCACCACCAATTATAAATGTTATACTCATTTTTTCCACCGTTTACTAATTAACTAACATTAACAGAAGTATTATAACACTAATATTGCAAAAATCAAAGATTTTTCTTGAAGAACCTTATCCTTTGGGACATCTAATTGACCGACAAGAATCATATCCTATAGTTTGTGGTTTATGGTTTGCTTGACAAGTTTATTATTTATAATTAAGATGTAAGTAAATATATTGTAAAGGATACTATTATGAAAATAACTGGTGTTGTGGCGGAATATAATCCTTTTCACGCAGGGCATGAGTATCAGCTTAAAAAGGCAAGGGAATTATCCGGATGTGATGGTATAGCAGTTGTAATGAGCGGAAATTACGTTCAGCGAGGGGAGCCTGCAATAATAGATAAATTTAAACGGGCAGAATGTGCCATACTTGGAGGGGCAGATATTGTAATTGAACTTCCCATGCCATTTTCCTGTCAAAATGCTGAACTGTTTAGTTTTGCAGCTATAAGGGAACTTAGTAAGCTACATATTAGCTCCCTCAGCTTCGGCTGTGAAAACGACAATATAGAAATCCTTAAAAAAATTGCCGCTGTTCAGCTACTGCCTGAATTTAACAATCTGGTTAAAAAAGAAATAAAAAAAGGTATTTCTTATGGAAAAGCCCTGTCCAATGCCCTTGGACTTTTAATAGATCATGAGGAAACAGTATTCTCCCCTAATAATGTGTTAGGGATAGAATATATTAAAAGTGCAATGAAATTAAATTTAAACCTACATTACTACCCGGTAAAACGTTTGGGAATGAAATACAATGATACTGAAATTTCAGGAGATTTTCACAGTGCCACTGCCATAAGAAAGCATATTTTGGAAGGAAATTATGAAGATCTCAAACTTACGGAAAAAAGTTTGAAATCCATTGAGGAATTTAAAAAAGAACATAAGAAGTTTAATACTTTGGACAATTATATTGATTATTTATACTACAAAATAATTGATTTGGGAAATAACTTAGGCGAAATATACGAAGTAAAAGAGGGACTGGAAAATAAAATATTGGCTAATGTTTTTAAATATAGTAATGTTAATGACTTCATTATATCTCTTAAATCAAAGAGATACCCCTATTCAAAACTTAGAAGATGTCTTTTAAATATTTTGCTTACTATTAATAAATCTGATGTAAAAGAAATTTTATCAACCCCTGCAGACTATGTAAAAGTATTGGCCTTTAACGATACTGGAAGAAAAATTATTAAACATGCAAGTCAGAAGGGAACGAAGATTATAAACAGATACTCTGACTACAAAAAGTATAGTTTAATGCCTGAAAAGTTACCGGTTTTTACTCTTACTAAAAGAGCTTCTGATATTTACTATCTTCCATTAGAAAACAGGAAAATAAATAGTGAATATACAGAAAACGCAGTATATGTAAAGACACAGTCCTAATTATTATATTTATAGCATATAAAACACCCTTGGACAATAAAATAAAGAGGGGGTGTTTTTATGTTTAAAAGAAATTTTGTTCCCATGACTGTCTTTTTATTAATATTACTGTTTATTATGAAGCCGGATATTGTATCAGAAGGTGTATTTAAAGGAGTTAAAATATGGGCTTACAACATGGTACCCTACCTTCTTCCCATGTCTATTTTATCAAATATATTGCTTCAATATAATTTTTTGTACAGACTGTCTGAGAAGTTATCCTTTATATCCCGGCGCATATTTAACAGTAAGTATGCCCTTATCCCCTACTTTATAAGTTTTGTAGCAGGCTATCCTTCCGGAGCCATGACGGTTAATTCCATGGCTTCCTACAAAAGGATTAACAACAGGGAAGCCAATTCCTTGGTTGCTTTTACCAATAACTGTAGTTTTCAGTTTATTGGAGGAGCTGTTTCCTATTCTATGTTGGGAAATATAAACTTATCCATGTACATAGCAGTCCCCCATTTGCTAAGCGCCATCCTTGTAGGAGCCCTTTTAAAGAATAACAGAAACGCCTCTAATAAAGATGTTGAAGGCATTAAAAATATATCATTTTACCAAGCTTTTAATTCTTCAATATATAAATCTGTTACTTCCATTTTGTCCGTTGGAGGAGTAATAGTTATCTTTTCCGTTATATCAAACTTTTTTAACAGTAGCCTCATTGCTATTTCAGAATACTTTTCTCTCACTCCCGGCTTAAGTCACATTCTTCATTCCCTCACGGTGGGAGTACTAGAAATAGCCAACGGTTGCAGCTTAGCTGCTGCTTCCCCAATTCCTCTTCAGGTAAAATTAATTATAATTAATTTTCTTATTAGTTTTTCAGGTCTATCAATAGTTTTCCAAACTATGGCCGTAATAAATGATTTTGACTTGGAAGTTGGTAATTATATTTTTTATAAATTTATTCAGGGCATAATATCTGTAATAATATGTATCCTAATGTTATTTATTACTTAATTATTGTAAAATTCCTTAAGTAAAGGTATAATGGAATTACTTCACAGAAAAAGGTGATAAAATGATAAACGTAACCCTAGTAGGTACCGGAGGTATGGTTCCTTTACCTAACAGGTACTTAGCTTCATGCCATATTGAATATAACGGTAGAGGAATTCTTATAGACTGCGGTGAAGGTACTCAAGTATCCCTTCACAAGGGTAAGCTAAGTATGGTCAAAATAGATATAATTTTAATAACTCACTGTCATGCAGACCATGTTACGGGGTTGCCGGGACTTTTACTTACAATTGCTAACAGCGGCAGAACAGAACCAATAAATATTATAGCCCCCAGGGGAAGTACAAATATATTAAACTCCTTATTGATGGTTTGCGGTTTTCTCCCCTATGAGGTAAGAATTTGGGAGCTTCATGACAGCAAACCCCAGGAGTTTGAACAGATAGGTTTAAAAATTACTTCAATACCCTTGAAACATCATATAAATTGTTTAGGTTACAGCTTTGAACTTCATTTAAAGCCCCGCTTTAAACCAGAGGAAGCTAAGAAATTAAATATTCCTGTAAAGTTTTGGAGAATCCTCCACAATGGCGAAGAAGTTGTGGTGGATAACAGAACAATTAAACCGGAAATGGTTTTGGGAAGTCCTAGAAAACCTATTAAAGTTTCCTATGTAACGGATACACGACCTGTAAAAGCAATTAATGAAATTGTTAAGGATTCTGATTTGTTTATTTGCGAAGGAATGTACGGAGATACAGAATTGCTACCAGGTGCTGTTGAGAAGATGCACATGATTTTTTCAGAAGCTGCAACTATTGCACTAAATTCGAATGTAAAAGAATTGTGGCTTACTCATTTCAGTCCTTCCATGCCAGCTCCTTCGGAATATTTAGAATTTGCAACCAATATTTTTCCTAATACCATCATTGGAAAAGACCTGATGAAAAAAACACTAAAAGGGTAAAAAAGAGCGCCACAGCGCTCTTTTTTGGTAAATATTATTTAGAAAATTCCTAATCCAAAGAAGTCGTCTAACTGACCTAACAATACGAAGAACATTGCAACTGGAACGATATATTTAAAACAAATGTCCCAGAAATTATATGCTTTCATCTTAATACCTGGAGATTCTTCAACCTCATCTTTTATAATTGTGGTCTTAAGTTTCCAGCCGATTATTATGGACATCAACATGGCACCTAGAGGCATGAATACACCTTCAGCTATCATATCATAGAAGTCAAGCCAGCAATCAAATGCAACTCTTACTTCTTGCATGCCAAATATAGTTGCAGGAATATCTATCAATGCTCCTCCTGCTTTACCTGCACCAAGTCCGTCCATAGCTACAGGGAATCCTAGGAAGAAAATTACTGTTCCCATAATAAGGGTAATTTTTTTACGATTTGGCTCTAAGCCCTTTTCTACTCGTCTGTCAATAAGGTATGCGGTACAAACTTCCAAGAGAGAAATGGAAGATGTAACTGCAGCAATAAATACTAAGAAATAGAAAAATGCACCAAAGAAATTACCCATGGCTCCGCCCATACCGACACTGAAAACTCTGTGAAGAGTAACGAATAAGAGTCCAGGGCCTGCTCCGAAAGAAACACCTTCAACTCCCTGGTATATAAAGGCACCTACTGCAGGTAGTACTGCTAAAGCTGATAAGGTAGCAAATGTTGTGTCTGCTATTGGAATAAACATAGCATTCCACTCTAAATTCTCTTTTTTGCTGAGGTAGGAGCCGTAAGTAATCATACAGCCCATACCAAGAGAGAGTGAGAAGAACATTTGCCCGGCTGCAGTTTTAAGTACTCTCATAAGACCTATTTCCTTCAAGGCCTCAAAGTCCGGTTTAAACATAAATTCAAGACCTACAAAAGCACCTTCTAAGGTAATACTTCTAATTACTACAATTATAACCATTACAAAAAGTGTAGGCATAGCAACAGCTGAAAATTTTTCAATACCGCCTGAAACTCCACCCATTACTATATATACTGTAGTTGCCATAAAGATTGCATGGAATAAAATACTCATAGGAGCATTTAAGATAAAGCCGCCAAAGAATGCTCCGCTGTCAGCTCCTCCGAAGCCAGCACCTGAGCTAAATAATTCCAATAAGAATCCAATAAAATACCTTAAAGTAAAACCGCCTAGCACACTATAAAATGATAGTATCAAAAATCCTGAAAGCCAGCCTAACCAGCCTATCCAAGTGTACTTTTCACTAATTTTCCTGTAAGTACCAATAACACCCATACCATACTTACGACCAAGAGCTAATTCACCCAACATAGTGGCAAAACCAACAAAAGATACCATAGCTAAATAAATTATGAGAAATATAAATCCGCCATTTGCTCCCATCTTGTATGGGAAACCCCAAATGTTTCCTAATCCTATTGCCGAACCTATAGCCGCCATTAAGAAACCAAAATTACTGGCCCATTGACCTCTTTTTTCTCGTTCCATACTACACCTTCCCTTCTTTATATTCAAATAGTATGCAAAAATAAAAATGCTATGACTGAAGAATACTATACACCCTTGTTTGTTTTATAATATGTTTTCCCTCACCTCCTTAATTAAATTTAGTTTGTTATCGTTTTCACATTGTTTTTATTCTGTAAACGTTTACGGGTACAAAGATTATACTATAAGCAATTATATTTGTAAAGGAAAAATTTGTTGAAAAATATTATGTATATAATAGTTTTGCTTTTAGGTTCCCCGGGAATCTTGTTGACATAATAAAACCTCCAAAACAGATCAGTCTTGTTCTGTTTTGGAGGTATATTTCTTCCTATTTTTCACCTATAGACAATACTAAATTTAATAGAATTCCTACTATGGCTGCTGAAGCTATGGCAGGTACTTTTACTCCAAACATGGGAATCATACCTCCTTCAAATCCAAAGCTTCCCCCTAAGCCTACAATTAATATAACTGCTATGACAGCTAAATTTTTTGAGCTGAACATATCTACCTTTTTCTCAATCATTATTGTTATACCTTGAGCGGCAATTACTCCGAACAGGTAGATGGATAAACCTCCTATTACTGATGTAGGTATGGAATATACTATGTTAATTAAGGGTGTGAAACAGGAAATTACCATAGTAAATGCTGCAGCTAACATTAATACGTATACGGAGAAATTTTTTGATATTGCCATGGCACTTATATTTTCTCCGTAATTAGTACCCGCAGGTCCTCCTATAAATCCGGAAATAATATCCCCCATACCATCACCTATTAAATTCAGACCTAATTTATTTTCTATATCATATTTTTTGTTTACGCCTTTCTTTTTCGCCAAGTCATTAACATATATATCTAATTGATATACGTGGGCGGTAGATTCCGGAATTGTAGCTATGGCAATGGGCATTATAGCTACCAAGGCAGCAAGGGATGGTTTCGGTAAGGTAAATATAGGCAGACTAAAGAATTTAGTAGATTCTATAGTATTAAAGTTTACAAAGGGAATACCAGTAATATTTCCTATTATTAAAGCTGCAATATAACCCGTTAAAAGCCCGAATAAAATAGGCAGCTGACTTAATTTCCCTTTCAGGTATACCGAGAATAAAATTGTTGATATTAAAGTTATTATTGCAATTGTCCAGGCCCAGCTCCCTGCGAAAGGTATGGCTGCGGCAGATTCAGGAAAGGATGCAGCGTTAGTCATGGCATTTGCTGCCAAGGATAAACCTATTATTATAGCAATACTTCCAGTTACTGTAGCAGGAAGGACCTTATCTATTTTTTCTTTTCCTGATTTTTGAATTATTAAACCTGCAATTATGGAAACAAAACCTGACATAACTATTCCAAATTGAGCAATGGATATTTTATCGTTAAGAGAGTATGAAGCGAAAGCTTCAGCGCTCATTATGGATGCAATTGCTGCAATATAGGAAAAGCTTGAACCGTAATAAAGGGGAATTTGTCTTCCCGTAATAAGTATAAATCCTAATGTTGCCAAACCGCTGGCAAATATGGTTGTAGAAACATGAAAACCTGTTATAAGAGCTACTAATACTGTGGCAGGAAACATTACCACTATCTGTTGTAAAGCAAAGAAAATCAAACCGACAAAAGGTGGACATTCGTCCGGTAAATAGCCTAATACTTCATTTTTTGTTGTCATAAATACCTCCATAAAAAAAATCCTTGACCGGAGCGCCAAAGATTTACACACAAAAATTCCCATATTCGTATATGCAATCTTGACGGCATCACGGTACCGTTTTAAAGATTAGTTTTTCTAATTATAGCATGAACTATTTGCCTGGTCAATAAAAAGTAATATTTATATTTCATATTCTAATCTTGTTTAATATATTTTCTTTGATACTAATATATTAGTTCTTTGAAAACTTTAATATGATGTATTTCTAATAAAAATAAGCCCATGATCCTGATCTTACGACAATTGAGGTAATTGACGTTATAAGATATGATCATGAGCTTAGCTTAATTTTTTAATTGCATTTCATTTAATTATACAACTATTACCTACTAATTATAATTACTTTTCATAAAAATCCTTTACAATTTGTCTTGATGCCTTTTTTATCATTCCCACTTCACTGTTACAGCAAAATATAGTCATTCCATTATCTCTACAATAATGTAAATAATCTATACTTGAAGAAACAATCCCGCTGAATTTTCTTGCCCTTCTTGCTACACTGGCAATATTTTTAATTGCATTGTTCATAGCTTCGGTATCAAATTCTCCTGGTTTATTCATGTCTGCAGCTAAATCATTAGGACCGACTATCAAAGCATCTATACCGTTAACAGATATTATGCTTTCAGCATTTTCTAAAGCTTGTATAGTTTCAATCTGAACTAAAATAAGGGTTTTTTTATTGGCATATTCCATGTATTCTGTAAGCTTAGAAGGATTATAATCTGTATGAGCCCTTGTAGTAGAAATCCCCCTCCTACCAATAGGAGTATACTTACTATATTGTACCACCTTCTTTGCATCTTCAGAACTGTTAACCATGGGAATCAACAAACCATCTGCGCCCATATCAAGCACCTTGGTAATTGATTCTCTTTCACCATTTGGAACTCTGACTAAAATTGGTATCTTGAAACCATTGCAAACCGAAATAATGCTAGCAATTTGAGAATAGTCAAAATAGCCATGTTCGCTGTCAATGATAATATATTCAAATCCACCTGATCTGATTACACGAACAATATTAGGGGTGTATACCTCTGAAAGCATTGTGCCTAAAACAATTTCGTTATTATATATTTTTTCTTTTAAATCACTCATATTTCACCTTACCTTAATATTTAAGTAGCAATTCTTTATTGTCATCTAAACATGTATTTATGCCAGAACATACAAGAGCTATTCTGAATAATCCCGAAAACACCTCATCAGGTAAAGGTGATAAATTAATAGAATACTTTGTCTTATTGCCGATTATCTCCAAAAGCTGAGGAATTTTCCACGATACACCTCCAGAGCATACAATTTTATTAATTTTAACACCGCTACTCCTGCTTAAAATTTTGATATGTTCATCATATACTTCTGCCATATTATTAAAAGCTGCCGAAATAACATTATTTAAAGAAAAATTATTGAATTTTATTCCATCTATTTTACCGCCATTCATATTATAGGGTACCGGATAAAAAGCTGTATCTACCTTTATATCTTGGTTGTCATTTGTAAAATTATTCAATATCGAATTCCATATAATATCAGTTTCAATGGATATTCCTGTAATTTGTTTAACTGTATCTTTAATAAAGTCGATTAAAACATCTAAGTTTCTTCCTCCAGGCATATTAGAAATTGTATTCATGTACCTACCTTCAAAAAATGGTCGTGTTTCATAATCACCTGGGATAAAAGTGTCTAATGTATTAGAAACCTGTGAAGCAGTAGCAATATTGATTACTATATCATTCTTTTCTGCCATACTTCCTAATATCGAAACTTGATGGTCACCAAAATCAGGATATATTTTTATACTCTGACCATTTGATTTATATATTCCACATATTTGAAAATCGTTTTGTGCAATTGTAGGAAATGATATATTAGTAAAACCAGCCTTTTTTATTAACTTTTCATCCCAAGTATAATTCACAATATCTACTAATCCTAAAGGGGCTGCATTTGTAATATGACATATATTATTTCCTGTAAGTCTGTTGATAAAATATGAACCTAATGTATATAGATTCCCTGACTTACTCTCATCATTTTTACCGTATAAAAGAGTGTATAAATTGCATAAACCCAAGGACGGCTTTATGTTAACTCCACTGTTAACCATTTCACTTTTGGGGAAAATCTCCTTAAGCTTGTCTATATAGCTAATTTCTTCACCCTCAATAAGATTAAGACATCTGCTGTCTTGCCAGGATATATATGTATCTTCCATATGTTTATTTGCGTTTGGATTGGTATAAACAAATCCGTGCATCTGTGTCGAAAACACAACACCTTCTATTTCTTTGTACTTTTTTGCATAATCATCAATTATTCCCTTAAATATTTCAAATAGCAAATTGGCTGAAATTTCAAAGATATTTTTATCCTCATTTACCAATTTCCTTGGTGTTGAAATTTTCCCTTTTTCTAATACCTTGCATGAAGTCATATCAAGAAGTGCTGCTTTTATAAAACTGCTTCCTACATCAAGTGCTATATACTTCATCTATATTACTCCTGTTTTTCTTTTCATGTATTGAATATCAAACTGACTTCAGTTTAATCATAATATTATTTAGAATCAATTGTTCAACAACTGTTTCCTATTAACCACATTATGTGGCATTTTTCCGTTCAATACTTGAACTGCCGTCTCTGCAACCATTGTGTGCTGGTTTATGGAAGCCTCAACAGAGTTATATGCAGCATGAGGGGTTATAACTAAATTTTCATAATTTAATACTCTGCTACTAGGATCTGTTATAGGTTCATTTTCAACAACATCTAAACCAGCAGCACGAATCTTACCGCTATCTAAAGCATCTAGCAAATCGTCAATCTTAATTATGGGTCCCCTTGCAGTATTTATTATTATTACACCATCTTTCATTTTACTTATTGTTTCTTTGTTAATAAAATGCTTTGTATCATCATTCAATGGAATATGAATTGATATTATATCTGCATCTTTAAATAGCTCATCTATGTTCACACCTTTAACTCCATATTTGTCAAATACACCCTGTGGAGCGTATGGGTCATTAACAATTATATTCATATCAAAAGCTTTGGCGTAATGACTAAGCTTTCGAGCTGTATTCCCAAAACCGATTAAACCCAAAGTCAATTCACTTAATCTGCGCATTTTATATCCATATTCACTATCCCAAATCCCTCTTCTTACGGATTTATCAAATAGTGTTGTTTTTCTGGATGTATCAAGAATAAGTGCCATAGCATGGGTTGCAACTTCATCAACACAATAATCAGGTAGGTTGCAAACAGCAATTCCTTTTTCTGTGGCAGCTTCTACATCTACAACATCATATCCTATACCATATCGAACTATAACTTTGCACTTTTCCATATGAGAAATTACATTTCTAGTTATGGGTGAATAGTTTAGTCCAATACCATCAGCATCTTTCACTGCCTCAATAATTTCTGATTCAGTCTTACATTCAGCTAATACACATTCTATACCATTTTCTGATAAAAGATTAAGCTCAGGACTAAAATCAGTACCTGCAAGGGTATGGCTGTCAACCATTACAAATTTTTTCATATAAGCCTCCATTATTATGATATATAATTTATTGTGTTACTAACAACATTAAACACGCCAAACTTTTAAACCTCTTAATGTTTCTTCTTCAGCATCATTAATATGCTGTATCAAACATTGCTCGATAGATTTATCTCTTTTAATAATTAAATCAAATAATTCAACGTGTTTGTTTATATATAAATTTTTATGTTGTTCTTTCGCATCATTTATAGCAGAATTTAAATCTGCCATAGTTTCAATAATAGGTTCAATGGTTGTCCAACATTGAAGTAAAGATCTGTTATCTGAAAGTTCAAAAAGAGCACGATGAAATCTAGTATTAATTTTACTTCTTTCTTTACGAAGAACATCCTCATTTTCATTTTCAATAGAATTAAAATCTTCTATAGATTTTGCTAAAACAGAATAACGTACATTTTTTTTAGAAATTAGAATATTTGCTGCTTTACATTCTAGCATTCTCCTAACATCATACAAATCCTTTATATATTTTTCAGTTATACATTTAATTTGTTTTCTTCCATTTGATAAAGTAGTTATTAGCCCCTCGTTTTCTAAAACTTGCAATGCTGTTCTTATAGAACCTCTTGACACATTATATTCTTTAGCTAAGGCTATTTCGGTCAACATATAGTCTTCAGTATGTTTTTCTGTAAGAATTTTAAATCGCATTTTATTTAAGACACTTGTCACCATACTTGACCGCTCAATACTATTAATATGAATTTTCTCCAATATCTCACCCTTTTCTGTTGAAACTATTTCTATATTCATAGTATATCGTTTTCATCTAAAATTGTCAACAATTATATTAGTTTGTCCGACATTATACCGTTTGCTTTATGATGAACACATTTGATTATGTTCCAATTCAATAATATTTAATAGAACCTCATGCCAAAATAATGATAAAGATTTCCTTATACTTCTTAATTGGAATATTTATATACGTGCAGGAAAAACTATTTTAAAAATAGAAAAGGGAGAATTGTTTATGAATAAATTTGAGTCAATGGATGGAAACAAAGCTGCAGCTTATGCATCATACGCTTTCACAGAAGTAGCTTCCATTTTTCCTATTACTCCATCAACTCCCATGGCGGAGGAAGTTGATGAGTGGTCTGCCCACGGTAAAAAAAATATTTTCGGCCAGGAAGTAAAGGTAATCGAAATGCAGTCGGAAGCAGGTGCTGTAGGTACTATGAGAGGAGCCTTACAGTCTGGAGTTTTGGCTAGTACTTATACCGCTTCCCAGGGATTACTTTTAATGATTCCCAACTTGTATAAAATGGCAGGAGAACTGCTGCCGGGAGTTTTACACGTAGCAGCGAGAGCAATTGCAACTCATGCCCTGTCCATTTACGGGGATCATCAGGATGTAATGGCCTGCCGTCAAACAGGGGTATCCCTTCTTGCATCTTCAAATGTGCAGGAGGCAATGGATTTGGGAATAATTGCCCATTTGTCAGCGATTCAAGCAAGAATACCCTTCATTCATTTTTTCGATGGATTCAGAACATCTCATGAAATACAAAAAATTGAAAAAGTCGATTATGAAGACATAAAAAAATTAGTTGATTACAAAGCCTTGGGAGAATTCAGAAATAGGGCATTAAATCCTGAACATCCAGTAATAAGAGGTACTGCTCAAAATCCGGATATTTATTTCCAGCAAAGGGAAAGTCAAAATCCATTTTTCCTGGAAGTGCCAAATATTGTCCAGTCCAACATGGATAAATTGGGAGAAATAACTGGCAGAAAATATAAGCTGTTTGAGTATTACGGAGATAAAGATGCTGAACATCTTATTATTGCAATGGGTTCTGTGACCAACACAATAAAAGAAACAATAAATTATTTAAGAACCAAGGGAGAAAAAGTTGGCCTTGTTATAGTTCATTTATACAGACCTTTTTCAGAAGAACATTTATTAAAGGCAATTCCCCCAACAGTTAAAAAAATTGCCGTATTAGACAGGACTAAGGAACCAGGATCACCAGGAGAACCTCTCTACTTAGATGTAGTTAAAGCCTATAAATGTTATGATAATCCTCCCCTTATCGTAGGAGGAAGGTACGGTCTTTCATCAAAGGATACCAGACCTTCTCAAATAATTGCAGTCTTTGATAATTTAAAGCAAAGTGAGCCCAAGGATAATTTCACCATAGGAATAGTTGATGATGTAACAAATACATCTCTTCCTGAAAAAGATATAATTGACACCACTCCCGAAGGTACCATAAGTTGTCGTATCTACGGTTTAGGTTCCGACGGTACAGTGGGAGCTAACAAAACGGCAATTAAAATTATTGGAGACAATACAGAGCTATATGTTCAGGGATATTTTTCCTATGACAGTAAAAAGTCCGGAGGAACTACCATTTCCCATTTAAGATTTGGAAGGGAACCAATAGATTCTTCCTATCTAGTGTATAATGCTGACTATGTTGCATGTCACAACAAGTCCTTTTTATATAATTACGATATGCTTAAAGGATTGAAAAAAGGCGGTACTTTTGTACTGAACTGCCCTTGGAAAGAAAAGGAATTAGAAGAAAGACTACCTGCACCTATAAAAAAATATATAGCAAAAAATAATATAAACTTTTATATTATCGATGCAATGGAAATTGCATCGAAGGTAGGCCTTGGAAACAGAATAAATATGGTAATGCAGTCGGTATTTTTCAAACTAGCCAATGTATTGCCTGTAGAAGATGCTTTAAATTATTTGAAAAATGACATTGAAACTATGTATGGAAAAAAAGGCTCCGATATAGTGGAAAAAAATAAAAGTGCAGTAGATAAATCCATAGATGCTATAGTAAAAGTTAAGGTACCTTCTCATTGGGCTGAGGCTGAGGAAGAAGACCTAGCTATTAAAGATGAGCCGGATTTTGTAAAAAATATTCAGCGAGTAATGGCAAGAAATGAAGGAGATGAACTTCCTGTAAGTGCTTTTAAAGGAATGGAAGACGGTACGTTCCCTTCCGGTACCACTGCCTATGAAAAACGAGGTATTGCACCCATGGTGCCTGAATGGCAAATTGATAAGTGTATTCAGTGCGGTAGGTGTTCCTATGTTTGTCCCCATGCCACTATAAGACCTTTCTTATTGGATGAGGAGGAAGAAAAAAGAAAACCAGACACCTTTAAAACTACAAAAGCTATAGGAAAGGGACTTGAAAAATATAGCTGGAGAATTCAGGTTTCACCTATGGACTGTACCGGGTGTGCTAACTGTGCTGACATATGCCCTGCTAAAGGAAAGGCTTTAATTATGAAGCCTGCAGAGCATGAAATGGAAATGGAATCTGAAAATTGGGAATTTGCCATGACAGTAAAACCAAAAGAAAATGTTATGAATAAATACACTGTTAAAGGTAGCCAATTTTTAAGGCCTTTAATGGAATTCAGCGGTGCCTGTCCCGGTTGTGGTGAAACTCCTTACATTAAATTAATAACCCAGTTATTTGGTGACAGAATGATGATTTCCAATGCAACAGGTTGTTCCTCTATCTACGGTGCATCGGCACCTTCCATGCCATATTCCACAAATGCAGAAGGACGAGGTCCTGCGTGGATTAATCCCCTATTTGAAGATGCTGCAGAATTCGGATTAGGACTGCAGATAGGAGTAAAGCAACAAAGAGAAAAACTTGCATCCTTAATGAAGGAAGCTATTAAATCCTCTATTAGTGATGATTTAAAATCTGCCTTTAATGATTGGCTTGATAACTTCCATGATGGAGAAGGTTCCAAGAAAGCAACAGAAAATATTCTTCCCTTGTTAGAAAAAAATAAAAACAGTTCAAATGAAACTATACAGGAAATTATTAAGCTAAAGGATCATTTAATTAAAAAGTCTGTCTGGGCTTTTGGGGGAGATGGCTGGGCTTACGATATAGGTTACGGTGGTTTGGACCATGTTTTGGCTTCAGGAGAAGACATAAATATTTTAGTAATGGATACTGAAGTATACTCCAATACTGGAGGCCAATGTTCCAAGTCTACTCCTGCTGCTGCCGTAGCTAAATTTGCCGCAGCTGGAAAGAAAATCAGGAAAAAGGACTTAGGTCTTATAGCTATGACCTATGGTTATGTATATGTAACACAAATTGCAATGGGTGCTGATATGAACCATACCATAAAAGCTATAAAGGAAGCGGAAAACTACAAAGGTCCATCTTTAATTATTGCTTACTCACCATGTATAAACCACGGTATTAAAACGGGTATGGGAACCAGTATTGAAGAGGAAAAGAAGGCTGTAGAATCAGGATACTGGCACCTGTACAGATATAATCCAGATTTAAAGAAGGAAGGTAAGAATCCATTTATTTTAGATTCTAAAGAACCTAAAGAAGATTATATAGAATTCATTAAGGGCGAAATTCGTTATTCCCAGCTAATGAACACCTTCCCTGAAATTGCCGATGAAATGTATGAAATCTCAAGTAAGCATGCAGAGGAAAGGTACAGGAAGTATAAGAATCTTTCAGAACACCACGTACTATAAAGTAAAGGAAGGCTGCGCCTTCCTTTACTTTTGATTTGCATCTACATGCTCTTTTGCATTTCTTACTTGTTCTTCTGTAGGTAAGTTAACTTTGGATACTGCTTTTAACCTTCCCTGATTTGCCCAGGCAGCAGTATCATGGTTTTCTATGGGTTTTGCCATATGTTTTTCTTTGTATTTGTTCTTTGCCATTTCAATCTCTCCTTTGCATTATTATTTGATTTTTATCCTACATTATTCACAATGCAAAGGACTGGAATTATTATTCGTACATTACATCCCCAAACAGTTCTTCATCCGTTGGCTGGGTTGACTCTATAGGATAGGATACCCATGTTATATTAAGTAGTTTTTCCCAAGTAATATTGTCGCTGGAAATATTTCCTCCCCAGGTACCGCAGCCTAAACTAAGAGTCATTGGCATGCCGTTTGTCCAGGCACCGCTGTTAGCAAGAGCTTGAGGCTGTCTTACCATCAGACGGCTAGTCTTTGTTTTTAATGCATATTCAATAATATGGTCTTCATTTCTTGAATGTATACCACAGGAGTGACCCTTTCCCTGGTATTCGGTAATTTCATTTACCCGATCAATGGCATCCTGGAATTCTTTATATTTATATAGTGTAATGGTAACTGAAAGTTTTTCACCAGAGAAGGGATATTCTCTACCCACATTAGTTTCTTCCACCATTAAGAATTTTCTGTCTTCAGGTATGTTCAGACCTATGAATTCAGCAATCTTAGTTGCAGGCTGAGCTATTATTTCTCTTGCCAAAACACCGTCTTTCCACATCTTAGACTGCATCAAGGCCTTTTCTTCGGCATTTAAAAGATATCCCCCTTCTTCTGTTAATGCTTTTACCATTTCATCGTAGATACTTTCCTGAATAACTAATGAATTTTCCGCAGAACAGCTGGTTGCATAGTCAAAGGTTTTGCTTCTCATTATTTTATTAGCAGCATCTTTTATATCGGCAGTTTCATCCACTACTACAACGGCATTTCCTACCCCCACACCATAGGCGGGAGTTCCAGATGTATAAGCTGCTTTAACAAGGCCGCTTCCTCCTGTTGCCAGTACCAGGTCGCATTGTTTCATTAGCTCGTTAGAAATTTCCAATGTAGGTTCTTCAATACCTATTACCAGGTCCTCCGGAGCACCGTATTTTTTTAATACATCCCTTATTATATTAACTATAAAAGTGTTGGTTTTCTTTGACTTTGGATGAGGAGACATTACAATGGCATTTCTTGTTTTAACCGCCATTACAGCTTTTAATACGGGAGTTGCTTCCGGATTGGTTACGGGAATAATTGCCCCTATTACTCCCACAGGCTTGGCTATCTTGATTATTCCTTTCTCCTCATTTCTTTCTATAATTCCCATGCTTTTTTTGCCCTTCATATCCCGAAGAGCACCTTTAAGCTTGGTCATAAGTTTTGCATATTTTGCATCGTAGTATCCGTACTGGGTTTCTTCCACTGCTAATTTGGCAATTTTGTCGGCATTTTCGTGTTTTACTATATTCCATACTATGGCTGTAGTTAAGTGATCCACTCTTTCCTGGTCGAAACCTTCTGCTATTTCCTGAGCCTTCCTTGCTCTTTCAATTAATGATGCTACATATTCACTCGCCTTAATCATTTTATCCTCCTTATAGTGATTCTTTGTAAATTTGAATAATTTGTTCTATGGTTACTTTTCTGGGGGTGTTGGCTGGGCTGCCGCTGTTAATGGCATCCTGTGCCATTTTCGGTGCCATGGCCATAAATTCATCCTTGTCTATTCCCAAGCCGTATATGGAGGGAATTTCCAAATCATCGTTCAGTTGTTTAATAGCTGCAACAGCTTTTTTAGCAGCCTCCATGGTTGTAAGCCCTTCAATATTTTCTCCCATGGCTTCTGCAACCTTTGCAAATTTTTCCGGTGCTCCCATCATGGCAAATTCCATACATTTAGGTAGTAAAACAGCATTAGATATACCATGGGGTACATGGAACACAGCTCCTATGGGGCGACTCATACCATGGACTAAAGTTACGGAAGCATTGCTAAAGGCAATACCCCCTTCCATAGAGGCTATCATCATTTCTTCCCTTGCTTCTAAGTCATCACCGTTAGCCCAAGCTCTTCTTAAATACTTGGATATTCTTCTTATGGCAGAAAGGGAAACGATTTCAGTGAAGGGATGTGCTTTTTTAGATATATAGGCTTCAATGGCATGGGTAAAAGCATCAATTCCCGTGGCAGCAGTCGTTTTTGGCGGCACACTCATAGTAAGCAGAGGGTCATTAACTGCAATAGTGGGTACTATATAGGGACTTCCTATTAGCATTTTTACGTCGTTTTTAGTATCAGAAATAATAGTAAACTGGGTTACCTCTGAACCTGTACCGGAAGTAGTTGCAACAGCTACTACTGGTGGCAGAGGATTGTTGACTTTTCCTAAGCCCATGTAGTCGGTTATTTTGCCAGGATTATTTGCCATAAGTCCTATGGCCTTTGCTGCATCGATGGGACTTCCTCCTCCTATGGCTAGCAGGAATTCACATCCTCTTTCCTGATAAATACTTAGCCCTTTTTCAACCATTACATCTGTAGGCTCACCGTTTACTTCATTGTAAACTTCAAATTCTATACCCTCTTCTCTAAGTATACTTTGAATTTTATCTACATAACCAATATCCGTCATTACCTGGTCAGCCACAATTAAAGCTTTTTTCCCTAAGGGTTTTACCTTACTACCTAATTTTTCGATGCTTCCCCTGCCGTAAAGGACGGTTGAAGGCATTAAAATTTGATAAGAACTCATAACTACCTCCTTTTTATTCCTACATATAATAATATGCATTATTCATGCCAGGACAAAAATGTTGAAATACATGGGTTTTATAAGAGAGAGGTGTTACTTTTCTATACACTTTTCTTTTGTATTTCCCTTCTACATACGGATAATGTTAAAAAAAAGCGATGTTGTATACTATTGTAACACTGTATAAAATTGTAACGCTAAATGCCAATACCATACTTTTTCATTTTCTGGTAAAGGCTGGCCCTGTTAATTTTAAGCATTCGTGCAGTCTTGCTTTTATTACCTCCACATACCTTCAATGTATCAAGTATTAATTGTTTTTCCAGGCTATTTAAATTGTTTTTCAAATCCCCTATGAAAAAAGCACCTTTTCCTTTAATAATTTTTTCCGGTAGCTGCTTAACCTTGATGGTAGTGCCTTCAACGAAATTGTAGGCTCTTTCGATTACATTCTCTAATTCTCTTATATTTCCCGGCCAGGAATAATTTAAAAGATAGTCCATAGCATCTTCTTCTATTTTTTCTATATAAATACCGAATTTATTATTATATTTTGAAATAAAAAAGTCGCATAAGAGCTGAATATCATCCAATCTTTCACGAAGAGGAGGTAGTTCTATGGATAAAACATTTAGTCGATAATATAAATCTTCCCGAAATTCTCCCTTCTTTATTTTTTCTAATAAATTTTGATTGGTCGCAGCAATAATTCTTACATTTACTTTTTTAGGAATATTTCCTCCCACTCTTTCCACTACCTTATCCTGAATAACCCGCAGCATCTTTGATTGCATATCAAGACTCATGTCTCCAATTTCATCCAAAAACAATGTTCCTTCATGGGCTATTTCGAACTTTCCTAATTTGCCTCCTTTTTTTGCTCCTGTAAAGGCCCCTTCTTCATAACCGAAGAGTTCTGATTCTAAAATATTTTCCGGTATGGCGGCACAGTTTATTTTTACAAAGTTTTTATCCCTTCTATTACTTACCTCGTGGATAGCGTTTGCAAAAACTTCCTTTCCTGTACCGCTTTCCCCAGTTATGAGTACCGTGGAATCAGAGTTGGCCACTCTTCTTATAGTTTCTTTCAGTTCAAGAATCTTATAGTTATTCCCGATTATATTGTCTAAGGCAAAATAATTGCCCTGAACCTTTTTTAAGCGTTCTTTATAATTAACCAATTCCGTATTAGCTTCTTCTAATTTTTTATATAGTATGTTCAATTCCTCCAAATTTTTAAACATTACCTTCCCAATGGCACCTATTACTTTACCATTTTCTATTATGGGAATCCTAGATGTTACCGCATCCTGCCCCTTAATCCGCTGGAGTTGGTCTATTTCAGTCGCTCCTGTCTTTACAACTATATGCAAACGGGTATTCTCAATTACTTCTTCCACTGGTTTTCCTATAACTTCTTCCCTTTTTACTCCCAAAAAGTCAGCATAATTATTGTTTATTTTCACTATAATTCCATCCTTATCCACTAATACCAAGCATTCGGAAGTATTTTCAAAAAATAATTTCATTGCCTTGTCTTCTAACTTTATACTATCTATTTCTAAGTTATTATTCATTCCTTATAACATTCTCCTTTACTCAGTTAAGAATAAATCTATTCCCTGGGATTTGAGATATAAACCCCTTCATTTCTAATATTGTTAAATGACTTAAAAGCTGGCCTGCTTTTATAGAGGTTGTTTGTTCCAATTCATCAATTGTAACCCTTCCTTCTTTTATGGAGTTTATTATCATAAGTTCTGTAGCCGACAGTTTACTATAATCTATAGGGGGAGTTTTTACTTTTTCCTTCAATCCATGTATTTCTTCAATTATATCTGTGACAGAAGCTGTAATTTTAGCACCATCTCTAATTAGAGAATTCGTTCCCTTGCTGTAGAGACTGTCTATATTGCCGGGAACTGCAAATATTTCCCTTCCCTGATCTGCAGCATGACCGGCTGTAATCAAGGTGCCGCTTCTTTCCTGAGCTTCTATAACTAATACACCATCTGAAAGGCCGCTTATTATCCTGTTTCTATCATGAAAGTTAGAAGCAACAGGCACCATATCAAAGGGGTATTCTGTTATTATTCCTCCTCTAATAGATATTTGTTTGAAAAGTTCTTCGTTTTTCTTTGGATAAACAACATTAATTCCACAGCCTATTATTCCGTAAGTTCTTCCGCTAAATTTCAACGCTGTCTTATGAGCTACAGTGTCAATACCCACTGCCAAACCGCTGATTATATTCACGCCCATTTCAGTCAATTCCTTAGTGAACTTTTCAGCAGCCCATTTTCCGTATGCAGTAGCCTTCCTAGAGCCTACCACTGCAATTGATATATTGTTTATATTTTCCAATGACCCCTTATAATACAACAAGTAAGGAGAACCATTAATTTGTTTTAATTTAATGGGATATTCCTTATCATATATAGTTACAATCCGTGCCTTTTCCTTGTGAAGCCTTTGTAACAGTATTTCATCAAAATGATTTTTGCTTTTACATAGATAACTTATGGTTTCTGCTTTTAAGAATGGTAAATTGTTTTTTTCATCCTGGAAATTATCCCATATTTCCTTGGGAGAACCGAAGTATTCCAAGAGTTTAGATATTTTTCCATGGGAAATTCCCCTTGCAGAATTCAACCAGGCTAATATTTTTTGATTAGTATTTAAACTTTCCATACTACCTCCAGTACTTTCGGTCTAAACTTCTGTACTGTATTGCTTCTGCAACATGATTGGTTTCTATGTTTTCGCATCCTTCCAAATCAGCAATAGTTCTTGCAACTTTAAGAATTTTGTTGTATGCTCTGGCACTTAAACCTAACATTTCAAAGGCATCCCTAAGAAGTAGTTCCGATTCCCTGTTCACTCTACAATACTTGGCTATTCCCTTAGTGGGAAGTTCCGAATTCGTAAATATACCCATATTTTTATATCTTTCCTCCTGGATTTGCCGTGCATGTGTGATTCTTTTTTTAATCTCCGCTGAACTTTCTTCTTCTTTATTATTTTTTAAATCTTCATATTTTACAGGCAGTACTTCAACTTGAATATCTATACGATTTAATAAGGGACCTGATATTTTAGATAAATACTTGTCTATTTGCCCCTGACTGCAGGAACATTCGTGGGTCGGGTCTCCCAAGTAACCACAGGGACAGGGATTCATAGCAGCAACCAGCATGAACTTTGCTGGAAATGTAAAGGAACCTCTTGCTCTGGAAATTGAAATTCTTCCATCTTCCATGGGTTGGCGCAGTATTTCAAGAACACTTTTAGGAAATTCAGGGATTTCATCTAAGAATAAAACTCCATTATGGGCAAGTGATACTTCTCCAGGTTTTGGGTTTGTTCCCCCTCCTGCCATGGATGTACGGGAAGAAGTATGATGAGGTGAACGAAAAGGTCTTCTATAAATTAAACCTTTATTATTCAGCAATCCAGATATGCTGTATATTTTTGTAACTTCCAAAGATTCTTCAAAGGTTAAATCCGGCAAAATAGTGGGTATACGGCGGGCTATCATAGTTTTACCAGAGCCGGGGGAGCCTAGAAGTAAAATATTATGATTTCCAGCAGCAGCAATTTCCACTGCTCTTTTCATTGCAGGCTGTCCCTTTATCTCTGAAAAATCCTCTGAGAATTCTTCCTGGGTATAATTATAACTGAACTTATAGGGCTCAATAAAAAAATCTTCATTTAAATAATTAACTAACTCACAAAGGCTTTCCACAGGAATTATATCAATTCCTTCAATAGCACTGCATTCTTCTCTATTGTCTCTGGGAACGATTGCCTTGGTGAAATTATTGTTCCGCATAGATATAACCATGGGCAAGGCACCCTCAATTCCAGTTATTTTCCCATCAAGGGAGAGCTCACCTATTATAAATGTTTTTTCATTTATGGGTTTTTTTATTATTTTTGAAGCTGAGAGTATTCCTACAGCAATGGGCAAATCTACTTGACTGCCTTCCTTCTTCAGGTTTGCCGGTGCAAGGTTAACTGTTATACGGCTTACAGGAAAATTAAAATTACTGTTTTTAATGGCAGATCTTACTCTTTCCTTTGATTCTTTTATTGAAATGTCAGGAAGCCCCACAATACTAAAATTAGGGAGCCCTCCTGACAAATCTGTTTCCACACTAACTTCATAACCGTCCAAGCCGTAAAGAACACAAGTTTTAACTTTTGAAAGCATAAACCCTCCAAAATATAGAGATGGATATATAATATATACCATTATGCCTTAAAATTAAACAATCATTCTTTTTCTATTGCATCTTTAACGGCATTAATAAGAGCCTTGCTTGTAACTGTTGCACCAGTGACTGTATCTACATCTAAAGTTTGTTTTTCTATAATTGATGAAATTATTATGTCCATGGCATTGGTACTGACACCCTTAGTTTCATTGTGATAAACTACTTCAATATCTGTTATTTTTGTATCCTTCATTTTAACTTTTACTTTTAAGGGTCCACCTATTCCCCTGTCCTCTCCTAAAAATTCTCCTGACTTAAGTACAATTTCTTCCGGCTCTTCCCAAACAGGAATAACTGGTATTCTTCCTGTCATAACTGATTCCATGGTTACGTCATTTTTTACCTGTGCAGCATTTTTACCTGCAATTCGTCCGAAAATCAAACATTCACCTAAATTGCCGGTACCCTGGTAAATGCCTGAGAAAATGGAACCAAGTTCTCCTGCACTGTAAAGGTGGGGAATTGCATTGCCCCTTACATCTATTACTTGTCCCTTTTCATTTCTTTCGGGCCCTCCCTGAGTATTGGTGAAAGAAGGCACTAATTCCATAGCATAGTAGGGAGGTTTGTTGATGGGTTTTAAAGTATCCTTAGCTCTGCCAAATATAGGATCTTTTTTGTCCCTGCAGTATCTGTTGTATTCTCTAATTTGTTTCTGTAAGTTAACAGGATCCACCCCTATTTTTTCTGCTAATTCTTTAATAGTATTTGCCTTTACTATAAGACCTTTTTCAATTTCTTCTTCATTTCCTTCACTCCAAGTAGGATAAACTGGTTGCGAAAGTCGGGCTGTTTCATCGAAGATCGCAAAAGCAGGAAGTGATAAAGGCATATGTCTCCAGCTACCGTGGAAATCTACATGGCCATGGTTAGGCAGCACCGATTCATCTGTAAATCTAGTTCCATCTGCTCCTACAAAAATAACATTTTGGGTTGCAAAACCAGTACTTAAAATGTCCTTCCTTCCCTGAATAGCATAGGCAAAGGCAGTATTAGTTTCAGGATTCAATACGTTTAAATCAGGACCGGCAATATTACTCATATGCCACAAATTAGCTCCTACTTCCATTGCCATCTTTATACCGTCTCCCGTATTATATCTTGCAGCCTTTGAATAAGCATAGGGTAGTTGTAAATAGTCCTGAATCATTTGCTGATTGTTTTCAAATCCTCCTGTACAGAGAACTACTCCGTTTTTCGCCCGAATATTTAATATATTGCCCCTATTTTCAACTTTAACTCCATGGATAATTTTTGTCTTTGGATCTTGTATTAATCCCACTCCAGGAGACTCATACCATACGTCTATAGAGTCTTTTCTTTCTTCCACTGCATCTTGCAAGGTTCTGTACAATGAGCTTGTCCAGGCTTCTCCATCTATTAAAAGTGCATCCATAACTTCCCCGCCAGGATAGTCATACTCCTGGAAAGGGAAGACTGTAATATTTTTGGCACCTAAATATTTTAGCCAATCGTAATTCTCGCTTCCCCCCTCCAAGTAAGCCCTTATCATTTCATCGCTGGGGGTGTTAAATTTACCGCGGAGATGTTGGAAGTATTCTATTCCCTTATCTATATTCTCCTTCTTTATACTTAAAACCCCCTGTCCTGCAAAACGGGTATTACCTCCTTCTTCTCCCTTAGGAGCCTTTTCTAATAGAAGTACCTTAGCCCCTTCATCAGCTGCCGCAATACTTGCTGTAGCTCCTGCTCCCCCATATCCAACTACTATAACATCATATTCTCCATGCCACTCTACTTCCCTAAGAAAATCATTGCCCTCTGAAACGAAGTTTTCCTGGGATTGATTTAAGGTTTCAAACGAGAAACCAGTAACGGTATGCATTAAAAGAATGGTAATTAATAATAATACAATTGTTTTTTTCATTTTTACCTCCTTATTACTAATGATATTCCCCTTCTTTTTTCTATGGCCAATAATTCTTTATTCTCTTCAGCAACAATATTTTCCTTTTTTATTTTTAATTCTTTGGACAAGATGTCAATAAATTTATTCCTGAAATAAATTTTCCACCGGGTCATAACTGGATGGTAAGTTAGTGCATAAGCAGAAAATCTTCCTATATCTTCACAAATAGAACCTTGCCGTACCTGTTCAAAGTCAATGCCATAGATTTCACTTTCAAAAATAATGAAATTCCTGAAATTTATATCATGTAAAATTATTTCTTCATTATAATGATTGTAAACTGCCTTATAAAAATCCCGGAGCCAGAAAGACAGTTTGTATAATAGTTTTTCATCAAGGGTATTATTCTTTTCCTGTTCTTCGTACCATCTAAGAAGGGTAAAGTCTCCCAAATCCTTCATGTATAAAGAATTATTCTGGCTTGAAATAATGGAGGGAACTCTTACTCCCGCCCCAGTCAATATATTTAATATTTCTTTTTCTTTATTATAATCTTCTATACTATTAAATTTTTTTGAAATATATGTACCATTATCTGTTACTATACGGTATACTGAATTTCTTTTGCTTTGGAGCTTTATCTTTTTATGCATATTTCAATTTCTCCCTCTGAATCATAACCTTTCAGCTCCTTTATAAAACCTTCCACCAAATTTATTAGAATATTTTCAACAAAAGGAACCATAGGTATTTCTTTTCCGTTAATCTTAAGTTTAGCGGAAGATTCCTTCCTTGGAGAGACTCTGTCCTTAACATTTTCTTCAATTAAATCTACTAATTTTTCTACATTATTAATGGTATTTATTACGGGGATACCTTTATATTCTTCCATGGAATTTGATATACGGCCGGATATAGCAATTGTGTCTTCATCTAATCTTTCTTCTATTTCCTCTAAGGTGTGAGCAGTAATTATTTTAGGTATATTCTTATCCCTTACCCCTTCCAATACAACGAAATCGTAATGGTAAAAGTTAAGGATTTCATCCAAAGTTAGTTTTCTTTGGAACAATATGTCTGTTTCATAATTTCCCCAGGCAGTAACCAACTGAGATCCTGCTTCTTTGTGCCTGTAGGTATTGGTACCTTCAGTATCCATTTTAAACTTTTCAAAATGGATTTCTTTTACACTGCCTACTGTGTAGTTTCTCTTAATAAGTTCCTTAATAATATTTTCTATTGTTGTAGTCTTGCCGGATTTAGATATTCCAATTACAGAAAAAACTTTCATTTTACACCTCCTTATTTATAGGGTATACACTTTTTGAAAAGTGATAAAAAAAATCCCAAAGGCAATACTTGAAGCAATAACTAGATAGTCTCTTATCCCCATTTTTAAAACCATGTAACTTGTCCTACTTTGATAGGCCCTGAAACCTCTCATTTCCATAGCTGCAGCAAGTTCCTTGGCTTTCATTATTGAGTTGGTTGTAATGGGAACTAATATGTATTTATAAATATTTATTTTCTCTTTCATTTTGATTTTTTTAAAGTCTATACCTCGCAGCTGCAGGGCAATGAGCATATCCGTCATCTCATCCCTTAAAATTGGCAAAAACCTTATGGCTATTGATACCATGAAAGCTATTTCATAAGGGACTTTCCACTGAATTAAACCCTGTATAATTTCCCTGCTGGAAGAAGTCGTTATAATTGCAGCTGAAACTATTATTATTCCCATGCGGAGAATAAATTCCAAAGATCTTAAAATTCCGTAATCTGTTAATAGGTTTACGCTGCCTATAGTTATAATTGGATTTCCTTTGTTGGTCAGAAGGCTTTGAAATAAAGCAATTAAAATTAGAGTGTAAATTAGTTTTCTTATTTTAAATACTACAGACTTTAAATTACTTTTACATATAGTTGCTGTTACTGTTGCTACAATCAACAGAAACAGTAATATAGCAACATTACTGTATATAATTCCTAATGATGATAATACCAATACTATTATCAGTTTCGTCCGAGGGTCTAAATTATTCATAAATCCCCTCCTAACTCTATAATTCTGTCCCCATGGCTTTTTATAAAATCATTATTATGACTTACTATAAGCATGCCAATTTTTTTGGCTTTTAAACTGTTTAATACTTCTGATAATACTAATATTCTTTCTTTATCTAATGAAGTTGTAGGTTCATCTAAAATTAAGTATTTAGGATTGCTCATTAACACTGAAGCAAGGGCAAGGCGCCTTTTCTCTCCATAACTTAAAAAATATGGATAGGAATTTCTTACTTTCGTAAGTTGAAATAGTTTTATCATTTCTTCAGCCTTTTCAACAGCTTCTTCTTTACTTACACCTTTGAAAGTCAGGGGAAATATCAATTGTTCCATGACAGAAGGGGCAAAAAGCTGCCTTTCAGGATACTGAAAAACATAGCCAATTATTTGTCCTATTTGGCCTAAAGTCATATCAGAAGTATCGCTACCAAATAATTTTATACTGCCAGATGTTGGTTTTATTATTCCCATAATCAGTTTTGTCAGGGTAGTTTTTCCCGAGCCGTTTTTTCCCGTTAAGAAGGTAACTTCACCATTGTTCAATATTAAAGAAAATTTGTCAAAAACTTTTACTTCCTTGTTATGGTTAATATAACTAAATGAAATTTTATCAATAATTATTTTATCTTTCATTTCTCACCCAATTGTATTATTCTATCTGCTATTTGAATATTTTCAGCTTCATGGTCCACTAAAATTATAGTTTTACCTTCTTCTTTTAACTGCAATAAAAGATTTTTTATTATTTCTTTTCCTTCCCTGTCAATCCAGGACATTATTTCATCGCATATGAGTATTGAAGGGTTAAGCATTAATACGGATGCTATAGCAACAAGCTGCTGTTGGCCTCCCGACAGATGGTTGGGATTATGGTATCTGTATTCTTCCATATTTATAACTTTTAATATTTTCTCTATTCGTGAACCAATTTCTTCTCTGTCTACACACAGGTTTTCCGGTCCAAAAGCTAGTTCATCTTCAATAGTGGGAGAAAAAAGTTGAGTTGATGGGTTTTGAAAAATAATTCCTATACTTGTTACGATTTCAGCGTGGCTTAAATCTTTAATATTTTTACCATTAATAAAGATGTCTCCTGACAATTCTCCAGGATATACCTTAGGAATAAGACCGCATAAACAGTTACATAAAGTACTTTTGCCACTTCCACTTTTTCCGACTATGGCTACTGTCTCTCCCGGCTTTACCTGAAAGTTTACCTGGGTTAAGACATTTGCCTCCATATTTTTGTACTTAAAACTTAAATTTCTTACTTCGATACTGTACATTACTTAACCTCTATTTCTATAATCCACTTACATCTTCTGTTGCTAAAAGTATCGGATACAATTATTGATTGGTAAGGACCTGTTCCGCCAGATTCTCTGCTTCCTAAATATTTTCCATCTTCCATGTAGGCTATATAAATGTTTTTATCCTTTAATACTTCTTCAGAGGAATAGGCAACGGCAAAGCCGTCGACTCCCTTTATAATTATAGTTTTATCCTGAAAATTTACATTATTGTTACCTAAAAGGTCTTTTAACTGGATTCCCTTATAAGTATGGTTAGAGGGTCCACTGGTTGAAGTATCAAGAACAGCTTCAAACTCTTCATCATAAAGCATAATATTCTCTTTATTTAAAATAACTTCCCTGTCTTCATACTTTAAAATAATTTCTGCCTTCTCCAATATTTCTTTTTTCTTTTCAACTAAATCTCTGTTTAAATACAGAGAAATTATTAAAATAATCGTTAAAATAATTATTATTGTTATAACTATAGCAACTCTTTTCATTATTCATCCTTTATGAAATATGGCACTACCATGTCAGATTGTGTGCATATTCCATGACTTCCCCCTTCGCTAGTTTCATGCATGCCGTGGTCAGGCACTAAAATAATTGCCCCATCCCAATTTAAACTTAGTTCCTGTATATATTGGTCTATTAATTTTATATATTCCATAGTCTCCCTATGGTAAGGTCCAAAAGTATGGCCTCGGTCATCAATACCGTGAAAATGGATAAAAATTAAATCATAATTTCCCTCAAGGGCTTTTAAAGCACTTCCGTACAATTCATCATCCGTACCTCCATCTCCATTTAAGTCAATATGAAGTAGCGGTTCTATTTCAGTAGAAAGTATTTTAATATCCCCTTCGAGTAAGACTGCTTCTTTATCTTTTTCTAGTGTATATTCAAATATACTTTTTACTTTCATATCTCTAACACTTCTGTCGTGTACACCGTTAACACTTGGTGTTTGTCCTGTAATAATTGCTGCAAAACCTGCATTAGTAACAGGGGTATAAACACTTAAGGCAGCATGTTTAAAGTATTTACTTAAGAAAGGTATGTAGTCTTTTTCCTGGGCCAACTTAAACTGATTGTAGGAAAAACCATCTAAAAGTACCGTCATTACCTTCTCATCATTTTCCAAGTATTCTTTCATATGTTGGTAAGCATCGGTTATACTGTGGTAATTTTCTGTTAAGTAAATACCTACTATATCTTTATAGCTTTTTCCCTTTACATAGACTGTTTTGCCTTCAATATAAAATTTATCTTTTACTATACTTACTTCCCCAGTCTTACTTATAAGTGCAGCCGAAAAATAATCCTCGTATAGATCTTTTATAAAAGTTTTTTCTTCAGCTATAAAGTTTTCTTTAATATTTTCCTCTTCAGTAAATATAGTAATGCCATCACTTACTGTTTCGCTTTTATTAAAGCATCCTGCAAGAATAATTAATATTAACAATATAAATAATAACCTATTCATTTTCCTCTTTATCCCCATCCAACTATGTAATCGAAGATTGCTGGAATCTATAAACCTTATTGTTGCAATAATATTTTCTCCAAACTTCTTGAAACACTGTAGGCAATAAGTCCTCCCAAGGTACCTGATAAGGCTGCTGCCGACAACATTAATATAACAGTCACTAAGGGAAGTCTGAAAAACAGCATGTTGGAAATTAAAGTTCCAGTAATATTTGCTGCCATACATCCAAATACATAGTGAAGAGAACTATATTTATTATCTTTAGATATAAGGAAGACAATATCCACCATAACACCGGGCAAGGTATATGATATTAAACTCATTATGCCGTGAGTTCCCATAGTTCCTGTGGCAACTACGAGTATACTTTGAACCAGACCTATTAATAGTCCCGTTCCAGGCTTTTTAACCATTCCAGCACCTAAGACTATCCAAAACATATAGAATCCCCCTGCAATTGCTCCTCCCGGTATAAACAAGGGACCTGTAACTATATGCACTAAGGGTACTATTATAGGTTTGGTTGCAATTCCTAAAGCAGAAACTATTGCTATTATTATTAAATTAAATACTGAAAAATTATCTAAAAATTTCTTCATAGATTCCCCTATTGAAATATAATTTTATCTACATGTTTTATCCATCTTTGACTGAAAGGATCTCTCCTGATGACCAACTGGAAAGGGCCATTGCCTCCTTCTTTCTTTGACTTCATAATTTCCCCGTCTCTTTCAAAGGTTAAATATACGTTAGAAGGTTCATTGATTTCTTCCATACTTAAAATTACCCGGTAGCCATCATAGGCATTAAAGGTAACCCTGCTAAATTTGGAAGTATCTATACCTAATGTTTCGAAAAGTGCTTTGAGTTCAACACCTTTGTATTCTGTTTCAACAGGTTTTTTACCGCTGCTCCTTACTACTGCCGGGAAAGTAATTGCTTCACTGTGGTTGTAAATAATTTCAACGTCAATATTTTCTTCTATATCCCCTATAACTGTAGCTAATTTTGCTTCTTCTTCAGAGCAAGCTGTTAATATTAATATAAGAATTAATAAAAAAGAAAATTTCTTTAACATATATACCGCCCTTAATTGTCTAATGATTTACTCACTGCATCCCTTACTGAGTTTAAAAAACCTCTGCTGGTGGATGTGGCACCACTTACGGCATCTGCACTTAAATTTTGTGTTTCAACAATTTCATAAGCCATACTGCGGAATACTTCCTGGTAATAGCCGGATGTTTCACTGTGATTTAATACTTTTATACTTGTAATTTTTTGATTGTTAATTGTTACTTCCACATTCATAATTCCTCCAAAACCCATGCCTGAGCCAGTATAAACACCGTCTATTACTTCCTCAAAGGTTGAAATAGCTTGTACTGCTGAATTTCTGCTAGTTAAAGGAAGAAGTATGTAGGCAGCCAGCAATATAGTAATACAAAGAGTTACATAGGTTTTTTTCTTAAGTAGCTTATTTCCTATTTTAAGTTGAAATCCTTCTGTACCTTTAACACATGTTTCTATACAATTCAAACAGTTAATACATTCGGGGGATAAGTGTTTTTCCTTATCAGACACTCTTAATTCTTCTGAAACAGGGCAGGTTTTTAAGCAATAGGAGCAGTTACATTCCGACTTCTTTATTTTAAAGGGGCCTATGGCATAGAGTAAACTTTGAAACGCACCTAAGGGGCAGAAATACCTGCAGAATACTCTCCTTGCCACTAGGGATATAAGGGATATTAAAATTAAAATTACTGTTCCTGCCTGCAAATTAAAACCAATGAATATATTCAGGTAAGCAAGCCAGGGAGAATAAGGAGATACTAGGTTACCCAGCCCCATAATACTTAAAGCAATTACTGAAATCAATACCAGGTACTTAATTATTTCAAATTTAGGAGATAAATTAATTTCTTTTAAACCTAGTTTATTTCCTAAATATTTAAAGAAATCCTGGATTGCTCCAATAGGACAAATATATCCACATAAAAATCTTCCCAGAAAAAGTGCCGTTAAAACTATTCCTGCAGTTAGTGCTGTACCTCTGCTAAATCCCCGCCATCTATAGGATAAATCAGTCAAGGCAGATTTCAACGCACTCCATCCCCCGTAAGGATTTAAATCTCCCACAGATAAAAGTCTGAAATCTATTATTTCATTAATATACATGCCGTATATTGTACATGAAATTATTACAATAATTGTTATTATAAGTTGAATAGTGCTTCTTAGCTTAAGTTTCATTTCTTTTCAATCCTTAATAAATCTTGCATTATTTCATTGTTATCTTTATATAAATTTACCCGACCATCTATATAAGTTATATAACAATTAAGCATTTCTTCCATAGATAAACCTATCGAACTTCCGTCGGTTTTTACTGCCAAAAATTCACTATCTTCCTCCCACCTCATGCCGGCAGTAAGGAGTACATCCTCTAAGAGCATCCCCTCAAGACCTTTTATATCCTTAGTTCTGACAACTTCAATCATTTTTTCCGGAAATATTACTGCATCCTTGGTAGTTGAAAAATGAGTCATTTCTTTTACATTCATTCCCAGCTTGAAAGTAGGTGAAATGTTCATAGGAGCATTGTCTCCTTCTACTTTTATAAAATATCTTTGTCTTACCAAGGAAATTGTTTCGTTTTTAATAAGTCCGTCCACTGCTCCCATGGTAAAAAATCCTTTTTCATCTACTTCTTCGAACTTTCTTAAAATTTTTCCTACTTCGAAGGATTTATCCTTGGAGCCATAATATTCATAGTAGTAAGGCTCTATATCTTCCGTCAAAGGGTTGAACATATGGACTTTTTCTATGTCCTTGGGGGATATTTCCTCATATAGGTCTATATTTGAAACCATTTTCACCCAATAGGGTCCCAGCTCCAAAGGAACTGCCAGCCGTACTGGTTTTTCATCGTCCTTAATTATTTTACCATCAACTTCCCAAACCAGTATAATATCGTTTACGGCTAATTTTTCCCTGTCAATCATAGTATAGTAGCCGTCCCTGCCAGTTACTCCTATTCCCTCGTAATTGCTTAAGTCGAGTCCTAACTTTTCTAATACATGGCGAAGGGTGGGACCTTTTACATTCATATTTGTTTCCGTACCTGTGGTATTTATTAAAGTTACGTCCATTTTCAACTGTTCGTACTCTTTAATTTCATCCGTATCTATTCTGACTGACCCTTCAGGCCAATTAATGGCAAAGCTGTGAATATCTTTTTGCCACATTTCTTGGGGAACCACATCAGGCACCTTTGCCATCTGTATGCCTTTATTCCAATATTGATAAGAACCTATTGCAGCATTTACCGCCGAAACTACAGCCTGGGAACTTATAGTGGCTCCTGTTACCTGGACGATATCTTCAGGATTTTCCTTATCAAGGACAACTAAGTTTAAATATTTATTTATTGGTAAATTTTTAAATCTGTCCAAAAACCAGTCTGATTCAATATGTTCTGCATAGTCTAAAGATTCTATATGTCTTAGTACTTGTATTCCCTTTAAAGTATCCCTTTCAGTATCTATGGCAGCCAAAACTTCAACGGGACCGTTATAGCCTATGCAACTTACTACATATGCACATATTACTCCATCAACTTCGTAAGCCCTTTTTACTGCTGGAAAATACATGGATGCGTGTAAATCATCAGTAATATTTTTTACTAAATTGATTTTTTTCCCATTGGGATAAAATGTTTTTACAATATCTTTTTCTTCCTGGAAATCATTCGTCAGAAAAAACAAAGAACCTGTTACAATTAACAGAATTACAAAAATCAGTATGTATTTTTTTTTCATAATCCACCTATTCAACAAGTATTACATCTATATTTGAAACCCATTTAGGCTTATTTATATCTCCTGGTTCTTTTTGGCCTACAACTAATTTATAAGGAGCACCTTCACTTGGGCTGTACTCTTCTCCGTTTTCTTCCCATGCAATAATCATAGGATACTTAGTAGTTGGATCAGTTTCATCAATGTACTCCCTTTGTACATCTTCAACTGTAAATTCTACTGTATATCCATCATGGGCTACTATTGATATTTTAGATGCCTCTTCCCTTATTAAAGCTTTTTCCTTTAATAAGTTCCATAATTTAACACCTTTAAAATGTGTATATCCAGTAGTACCAAAGTTATTTAATGAATAGAAATCTGCTTCAAAAATTATATCCATTTCTTTTAGCTGGTCTAGGGTAAGAGACAGTTCCTTTTCAACTAAACCTTTTATTTTTAAATTATTAGTTTCATCTACCTCTGTTTCAGTTCTTTCAGCTTCAGTCAGGTCTTCATAAGCTGGTGTTTCTGCAACTAAGGGTTCTTTTTCTTCTTCCTTCTCCTCTGTATAAAGATTCTCTTCTGCTTCCTCAATTGGGGTTTCTACTGCTTCTTCAATTTCATCTTCTTCGAAAATTTCTTCAATAACTTCCTCCTGAAGGTCATTATTATCAGTTTCCTCTGCAATTTCAGGACCTTCGGTAGCTGTGTCTGAAGTACAACCTGTTATAGCCAACAGCAAAACTAAAAATATTACAAATAATCTTTTCATAATCCACCTCCCGGAAACCTGTTATTTCATAATAACTGGAGAGATTAACTCTCCAGTATTATTGATTTAAAAATCTTAAAAGCATTACTGTAGCTTCTGCTCTGGTGGTATTCTGACTTCCTCCAAATATGTTACCGGGCAAGCCTTTTATTATTTCTGATTTTACTGCTTTTGCCACAGAAGTTTTAGCCCAGTCAGCTACTTCATCATTAAAAATTGACAGGATTTCCTCTGTATTAACTGCTTCTTCTTCTAATAAGGAGCCTATTATTGTAGCTATTTCCTGCCTTGTTATAGGAGAAGTAGGTCTGAAACTTCCATCAGAATATCCTCTTATTAGACCTTTGGATGCTGCAATAGCCACGTCTTTTGCAAACCAGTCAGTTGGTTTTACGTCAGTAAACCTAATTTCTCCCTCTTCAGTTAGGCCTAACACTCTTACCAGCAAGGATACGAATTCTCCTCTTAAAATATTGTCATTAGGTCTGAAGAAGCCGTCACTTCCCTTGGCATAACCCATGGCCGCCATTTGAAGTACGCTATCCTTTGCCCAATGATTTTCCAAATCTTTGAACTCTATACCTAAATCTGAATCTTCTAATTTAGGTTCTTCATAATCGCCTGTTCCAACTACTATACAATCTACCCATTTTACCCACATGGATTTACTTTCTTCAATTACTAATCTTAAAGGTCCATAGGCATTATTATTTGCATAACCTATACTTGATTCCTCTGGAACCAAGGGATAACCGTCAGCAGCATAAGCTAAAATTATTTTCTTATTCTGCCCCTGGGAATTTAATACACCGTTTATTACCTGCTCATGACTTCTTAATATTTGATTGTAATTAGGACCTGCAAATACTCTTATGCTTGGAACCTCCACATCTTCCTTAAGACCTACCACATCCTTGATTAAGTTCCAGAGAACTATACCCTGCATTTCACGGATTCCGTCTCCAGTATAAATATCTCTTACTGCATGCTCCGTCATTGCTTCAATTTGTCTTAGGGTAAATGTTTTAGGTTCCTTAACCTGAGACCCTGTTACACGAAGTACTGGCATGTCCAAGTATTCTGCATATACACCTGAATTGTGATTCCAGGATTCGTCTATTTCTAATTCTGTACTTACACCTTCACCCACACCTAAAGTATCTGTTGCAATAGATTCACCTTCACCTATTATTATTTCTTTTGCAAACTGTACCTGGTTTGAACCATTGGTGTCGTTGTAATTTTTCTTGCCAAATATTATGCGAAGAGGACCTCCGTCATTTCCTAAACCTGCATTGTAACCTTCATCAGTAGGCCTTACCACGTAGGGATATCCATTAAAGCCATAGGCAACCATGACTGGATAACCAGTATATAGTGGATCTACATATTCTCCCGGGAATGTACCATCTCCTTTATCCATGGCACTTTTTTCATAATATCCGTATAAGGAGCTGTCTTTAATCTCTCCAATAGTCATGGGAGCAAAGTTGTAATTATCAGCAGCAATGAATCGAACCTTTGTATTTTCATCAATATTTGGATCTAAACCTGCCTTTAACAAAAGATCCCATAAAGGAACACCCTTGTAGGTATTGTAGTACCAGAAGTATTCACTGTTGGATAAACTGTATTCCTTTACAAAATGAAGATCCTTCATGGCTTCTATATCCTTAACCTTGTACCTAACTTCTTTTCCTAAGGCATCTCCGTGGATAATCAATTCATAATCTGTGTATTTTGGATCATTGTAAGGCTTATAAGTATGCTCATATATATTCTTTGCATCTTTTTCCTCAATGTAGATATATGCCACATTGGAAAATTCTTTGGCTGAATTCTTATTCTGATTATAGACTAATTTAAAACATCCATTATCATTACGCTTGTCTTTAATATATCCTTCATCCGTATCCAAGAATACCAAGGGTACTTCATTAATACCGTAGGCAACTACATAATTCTCTGCCTCGGAAATTGGTACTGTTAGTATGGTTTGTCTCGATTTGTCTTTAAAAGTTATGTTTCCTGCATTATCCTTGGCTTTCACATAGTTATCGATTAAGTATTTGACATTTATTCCTTCATAAGTATTTTCAACCACACGACA
>ERZ773359.685-NODE-685-length-48663-cov-76.386068_pt1 | contig 48663 bp, 30 predicted proteins | sample MGYA00374955_ERZ773359 | MGnify/ENA primary metagenome ERZ773359 (study PRJEB29098, sample SAMN04486028) | biogas fermenter metagenome | study: EMG produced TPA metagenomics assembly of the Biogas fermentation microbial communities from Germany - Plant 4 DNA1...
CCGCGAACAGTATGTATTAGTTTGATGCCAAACACCTCATCGATCTTCGACCGCAGGAAACGGATATACACGTCGACGACATTTGTCTGCCCCTCGAAGTCAAACCCCCACACATCCTCAAGCAGCAACTCGCGGCTCAACACGACGCCCTTATGCTCCAGCATGTATTGCAGCAAGTCAAACTCGCGCTTGGTCAACTCCACGGGAGTTTCTCTCACAGTCACAATGCGCCTTTGCACGTCGAGTCGAACATCTCCTGCCGAGAGAACGAGCGCGTTCTGGGGAGCTGATCTGGCAGCGGTCTTCCTCAAGGCTGTCCGTATGCGTGCCAGGAGCTCTTCGATAGCAAACGGCTTGGTTATGTAGTCATCAGCCCCTTGGTCGAGCCCGGAGACCTTGTCGATCACGCTGTCCCTCGCTGTCAGCATGATGACCGGGACCTGGCTTACTCGACGTATCCTCCTGAGCACTTCCATGCCGTTTAGCCCGGGCAGCATGATATCAAGGAGAACCAAGTCGAACTCGCCAGTCTCCGCCAGTTGAAGGCCGACACGCCCATCGAATGCCTTGGCGACCTCATAGCCCTCATACGTCAGTTCCATTTCAAGAAATCGAGCGAACTTCGGCTCGTCGTCTACGACAAGAATCCTCGCGCTCAAGACGAGTTGCCACTCCCTCCGGACGCTGTCATAGACCCACAGCAGCGCTGTAAACACCTACTGGCTTGCGCTATGCCCTGTCAGACGCATCAGCTCCGTTGGACGCATTGGATTCGTTGAACTGGAACTTATAATTAAGCACCAATCCAATCACAACCAATGGGATGACAATCCACGGTGCGAATATCAACAGCAGCACTAGTACGGTCAACGGACACCTGACCTTGCTGCCGCCATCTTTGAACACCTCGAGGTTGATCCTGTTGCCCTTGTCAACTAGCCCAACAAGGAACTTGCCAATCCTGTCAAAGACATCGCCAAGCCCCTCTCCTCGTGAGCTCTGAATTGACTCTGGCCCGCTGTGGCTCTGCCCTGCGCCTTCCCTGTCTCTGGCGCTGCTGTAGTAGCCGTCACCACTAGGCGGCTGCACCTTGCCCTGTCTCTCCAGAAGGATCAACGCGTCCAACAGGTCTCCATTGGCAGCCTCAAGAGCATTCTTGGCCTCTTCATAGGTGACATTTGCCTTTTCCCTAAGTCTCTCGATCTGATCAAGCATTTCCATGGCGATTCTCCTTTACCGTCATCTTGACTACAGTGTAACAGGAGAACCTTTAGGGACAATTTGTCGTACATTAAAACAACGTTAAATCTGTCTAAACGCTCTACCGGATCAAGAGCGCCAGAATGAGCGCAACAGCAGACTCAACGCCTCTCGAGATAAACCCCCACTTCGGACAGTGTTGGGTAGTAGCGTGATCCAGTGATCCTGATCCTGAGCCTCTGAGCCTTTACGCGCTCGAAGCAGCAAATCCGCTTGTAGCCTACTACTGTGCCGCGGTAGCATTCGACCCAACCGTCATCAGTCCAGTAATCAACTGAGAAACTCTCGATCCGTTGCCCTGATCTGATATGCTCACAAAGGACGACCCGGTCAAACACGACTGGCCGCACGAGATCGATTTCGATCGAGCAGGTCTCATTCCCTTCAGACGGGCGCCAGTAGGTGTCCGGGTTGCCGTCGAGGATATTCTCAACTCGATGGTTGAAATCGAGTGTATCAGACGCCCATGCCTTTGCATTGTCTGCTAGATTTTCTGCAAATGTGTCTCGGATGACTCTGCCTAGTTCCTCCAGGACAGCCGCGTCACGTTCGTGTATAAGCCCACGGCGGTCAGGAGGCACATTTAGGAGGAGACACGCGTTGCCCCCGACTGAGCCGTAGTAGATCTTCAAGAGCTCATCCACAGTTCTGACCTGGTCGTCCTCAGCGGGATGGTAAAACCAGCCCGGCCGGATAGATGTGTTGACCTCAGCCGGGTACCAGGCCAGCTCCTTCACACCGCGTATGGCCTCGCGGCTGCCCAAGTCTGCATCCTCAGTGTTGATCCGCCGTGCAAACGTGCCGTCGTCGACCTTTTGAGACTTCTCCTGGGTCAACTCGGCCTTCCTGAGAACAGCCGGCACTACACTCCACTCTGACTCCCTGCAGTGCCCGGCCTCGTTTCCGCACCACCTGACATCCGGACCGCATACTGAGATGACCGCACCCGGCTGAAGCTCTCTGACAAGCCGATGGTACGCGTCCCAGTCGTAGACCTGCTTCCTGCCGTCAGGCCCCTCTCCACAGGCACCGTCAAGCCACACGCTGAATATCTCTCCGTAGGAAGTCAAGAGCTCCTTGAGTTGCGCGAGATAAAAGCGGTTGTAGGCCTCAGAGTCTCCGTAAGTCCTCTCATGCCTGTCCCACGGCGAGAGGTAGATCCCAAACTTGATGCCGCCTCGCCTACAGGCATCGGACACCTCGCGCACCAGGTCGCCTTTGCCGCCGCGCCAGTCACTAGCCGCGACAGAGTAGTCCGTGTATTTGCTCGGCCAAAGGCAGAACCCATCGTGGTGTTTGCAGGTCAGGATAAGGCCTCTCATCCCGGCTGCCTTGAACGTCCTGACCCACTGATCTGCATCCAGCTCAGTCGGGTTGAACAGCTTGGGGTCTTCTTTTCCTGTTCCCCACTCGCGATCGGTAAATGTGTTTATGCCAAAATGGATGAAGCCGTAGAACTCCGTCCTCTGCCAGTTGATCTGCCGCTCTGAAGGCACGACGTTCACAGCTGCGCGGATAGAATCGTCCATGTGCTTCCCTCCGCCAAGGCATCTCGAAAATGATCGCTCACCCGCGCTGAATGCAGGCCCGCGTGGTCTGCACGGGCCCACATCGATCTGCGCCTATATGGCCTTTCTCAGCCTAAACACGTGAGCCACCAAATCGCTTGCAGCCAGATCGCTCTCAGGCAAAGCCACTCGCAGTCCGCCATCTGTACGCTCGAACTCAAGCCCTTCTTGGCCTGAGACCAAGTCGACTGCACTCACAGGCCCAGCATAAGGAATGACCACACTGTCAGGCACTGTGCTCGGCTCCTTTGGATAGAGGTAGATGCAGTAGATCAAGTCGTCTTTGCTCGTGAACGCGCAATTGCTCTTGAAGTACGGCGCGCAGGGCCTAGTGCCGTAGATCGCCTCTCCGTACGACTTGAGCCAATCGCCTAGCTCCTTCATACACCGCACGGCCCCCCGAGGCAGCCTGCCGTCAGGCTGAGGGCCGACGTTTAAGGCGAGGTTGCCGCCCTTTGCCACGACCTCAGTCAAAATACAGACCAACTCCCTGAGAGACTTGTACGTGTCCTCATAGGCAAACGAAAACGACGTGCCCATAGTAATGCAGCTTTCCCACGGGATGCTCATTGGGCGTTCCGGAATCGTTTGCTCAGGCGTCACATAATTCTCATACGGCCCTCCAACGGTCCGATCTGCGCATATCAGCCAAGGCTGCAACTGTCGCGCTTTTTCGACCACCTCTCTGAGCCGGATATCCTGCCCGGTCTCCGGCCGCACCCACCCTGCATCGAGCCACAGAATATCGATCCGCCCGTACTCTGACATCAACTCCATGATCTGGGCATGAGTGAACCGCACAAACTTCTCCCAAAGCTCCGGATATTCCGCTGGATCATAGGACGGCCCTCTCCAGGATGGCTTACTGCGCTTCATCCCTGGAGCCCAGTAATACGGAGTGTGCCAGTCCGCCTTTGAGAAATAGCACGCGATTGCGAGCCCCCTGCTGCGAAATGCATCAAACAGGTGTTTGCAGACATCGGCGTACTTGTGGGTGCGAAACGGACAGTCAGGGCCCGTGATCTTGTAGTCGGTCTGTTTCGTGTCCCACATACAAAAGCCGTCATGGTGCTTGGTCGTGAATATCAAGTACCTGAACCCGCTATCCGCAGCCAGGTCCGCCCATACCTCCGGCTGGAACCGGATGGGATTGAACGTGGTGTTCAGATTGAAGTACTGACGCTTGAACTCCTCCGGGTCGTCAAACCAGTCATATCCGACCCGCGACCAGTCCGCATCTGCATCACTCAGCGCCCACGACTCAACGACACCCAGCTGCGAATAGGGGCCCCAGTGTATCATCAAACCCAGCTTCTGATCTTTGAACCACTCCAACCGCTCCAATAGGGTGGGGTCGTCCGGCCTAACGTAGCGGTCCTCAGCGCTGTAATTGTGCTTGCCGCGCTCTACTACGCCTTCCTGGGCTTCCTTGTCAGCATCGCTCATCTGGACTCATCTCCCTTGGAATCTAGCGTCTGGTGTGCGACTACTGCACTCGAATGGCAACCTCTGCAGGGGCAAACCGACTCGAACGCCCGGTCAACCGAATCTCACCGGACTGGCCAGTAGTGCGCACATAGACTCCAATGCATCCTCCGATGAGGGTCGGCTCACTGGGCCCGATTATCCGCCCCGGGCCGGTTATATCGAGCTTTATTGACTCATTGATATACGGAGTCAGGTTGCCCACCTGGTCAACTACTCTGAACACCACTCTTGTGGCATCATATGTCTCGCCCAAAGTCAAGACATCGTCGTCAGCAATTGCCTCGAGTCTGGTAGCGACAGGCTGACCGGCATAGGCCTTCTTGGCAACCGGCTTGCCATTGATATAACCCACGATCTCTCCATCGGGCCACCTGAATCCCCAAACTCCAAACTGCTCAGGGCTTTCCTTTATGACCACAGGTGGATGCGGCAATCCAGGGTATTCGTCTCTGGCGGGGTAGTAGCGCCCTGCAACAACTCCGTTGAGGACTAGATCCACATAGTCGCAGTTTGTGAAGATCACTAGAGGGATAACTCCGCCGATGGATCGCTCACCGCGAGCCCACAGAGTAGCCGCCTCCAACACAACGCCCTGGCTTGGATCCTTCTGACTGCCATAAGCGTATGCTGCGAACTTCGGTATCCTAAACATGTCCATGACACCGTGGTAGCAGATGCGGTCTCCTGAGCCAAACTCACTGTGAGTGTTGTAGTCAAAGGCACACCAGCCGATCGCTCCTGAGATCCCCGGATCCATCGCAGCGGCATTCTGTACCCTGATATGTCGCATTGCGTGTTCAACCAGCCGCTCTTCCTGGTCAAAGCGCTTGGTCGGGTACATATGGCCGTTGAACTCAGTCACCATATACGGGACAGGCTCGGGCAGGCCCGTTACCCTGGACGGGTCTCTGAGGACAGCTTCGCCGCCGCTGTGGATGAAGTCGTTCATCGTGTAGACGTCTTCCAGGAACTCACTGCGCTCGCGCCAGCGCACGCCTCCGGTCTGTCTGGTGGGATCTAGCTCACGCGCTATCCTGTTGGTCTCGGTGTAGAAGTCATGGTCATCGCCTGATTCATTAATGCGAACGCCCCACAGGAAAATCGACGGGTGGTTCCAATCCCTCTCTATCATCTCTCTGAGGCTTTGGCATGCGACCTTTTTCCATTCGGCATCTCCTATGTGTTGCCAGCCCGGAATCTCTTCGAAGACAAGCAACCCAATCTCATCACACCTGTCGAGGAAGTGCACTGACTGCGGATAGTGCGATGTCCGCACCAAGTTGAGGCCGAGCTCGTACTTGAGTATGTCAGCGTCCCGCCTCTGGACTCGCTCAGGCATAGCGTAGCCTACATACGGATAAGACTGATGCCTGTTGAGTCCGCGCAGTTGGATCTTATTGCCGTTGAGATAGAAGCCGTCAGGCTCGACACGTGCTTCGCGGAATCCAATCCTTGCTGAAAACCGATCGAGCACACCCTTGTCGACGCCTCTGTCACACCCGGCACAATCTGCGGCACAGTCTGAGATATTGCTGTCAACAAGATACGCTTCACACGTATAAAGCCTTGGGTTGTCGAGATCCCACAGCTCTACATCACGAATGCCGGAGAGGACGATCTCAACCATAACCTTGTCGTCTCCAGTAAGCTGCAGGGTCTTCCTCTGCTCCGAGATGACGGTATCGCCGTCTTTGAGCGCTACGCAGACAACGGTTTCGCCCGCCTTCTGCTCGGGGTTGGATACGAATACCTTAGCGCGTATCTCCTTGTCTGTCTGAAGCACGTCTGATGGGGCAAAGAACGCGTTGGCTATGTATACCGGATTGACTACCCGCAGGCTGACCTCACGGTATATTCCTCCGTAAGTCAGATAGTCAACCACGTTACCAAATGGCGGGATATCCGGACGTTCGGTTGAGTCCACCTTGACGGACAAGACGTTGTTTTCTCCAAAGCGCACTTTGTCAGTAATGTCAATGGAGAATGGAGTGTACCCGCCCTTGTGCTCTCCCGCATAGACGCCGTTGACATAAACCTCTGCATAACACATCACGCCCTCGAAGTCGACAAAGATGCGCTTGCCTTTGTACTCCAAGGGAATGTCGAAATGTTTGCGATAGCAGGATATGAATTGAAACTCAGACTCGTCGAAGTAGTTGTAAGGCAGTTCTCTGTTGGTATGAGGCAGGTCGACCTCTACAAAACCTGTCTCGTCTGCATTCTCCTTGAGATAGTCTTCGCAAAAGGAGTCAGCGTACCTCCAGCCGAAGTTAAGCGGTATAACGCGTCGCATAGCCACCCTCCATCGTCTGTAGTCCTTTTTGGTCGTCAGTATATCTCCAGATGGGCCTTGAGGTCCAAGGCACCAGAATGAGGGCCGACCATTATCTCAAAGGTACCCGGCTCGACCACCCATTCGTATTCTCTGTCCATGAGCCTGAAGTCTCTCACATCGAGCGTAAATGAAACAGTCACCGTTTGGCCAGCCGAAATGGCCACTCGCCTGAACCTTCTGAGTTCCTTGTGCGGCCTAACGACCGAACTCCATAGATCCCTTATGTAGAGCTGAACAACCTCCTCTCCGTCTCTGTCGCCAGTATTCGTAATATCTACATGAACGTCCACACAGTCGCCCAGCCTAATCCTTTGAGGAACAACTCTAAGATTGGCGTAGCTGAAGCGAGTGTAGCTCAAGCCATATCCAAACGGAAACAAAGGCTCCCAGTCCATCTCCACATAGGTATGCCTACCGCCCGGTTGACGATTATAGTAGACCGGGAGCTGGCCTACAGCCTTGGGGAAGGAGACTGGCAATCGCCCTGCAGGATTTATATCTCCAAACAGCGTCTCTGCAATGGCAGTCCCGCCCTGCTCTCCGCAGAACCACGCTTCAATGATCGCTGGAATATGAGCTGCCTCCCAGTTGAGCGTCAATGCCCTGCCATTGAGCAACACCAGCACAACCGGAGTGCCTGTTTCGTATACCGCTTTGAGCAGGTCAAGTTGCTTTCCAGGCAGGCCGAGGTCCACCCTGTCAAGCCCCTCCCCACTCGTCTCACTGGAGTCGCCCAGGACTACGATGGCGACATCCGCGTTTTTGGCACACTTCACCGCCTCATCGATCTGATCCTGCTCGCTGCTCCACCCAAAGACGACACGCGCGCCGCCTGCGTCCTTGCAGTACTCTATCTTGATGGCGTACGATCTGCCTGCCTCAAACCTAAACGGGACCCGTCGCACACCCTCCACACCCGAGTCGGGGCTGCCCTCTGCACCCGGCTTGCGGCTGTCAAGCAATAACGCCTGATCCACCCATACCCGCATGCTGTCAAACGTCCCGATGCCCAAGTACCCATCGAAGCTATACTGCGGGGTCATCGTGCCGGTCCACCTGACGAAGAAGTCGCTCGGGCCAACCTCCGCGCATGGCTTTGCTACGATCCAGTTGAAGTTGATTTCCTGGTCAATCCGGACCAAAACAGGGTCGCCGCTGCCGCTGGGGTTGTCGTAGTACTCTGCCTTCAGGCCTTTATCGCCCTCCGGAGTTTGCAACCAGGCCGAAGGCAGCGGCCTCAAGTCTACCGGAGCGATCGACGTGCCCTTGACGTAGTCAACCCTCGTCTGAGGAGAGACTATGCTGCGAATCCCATCAAGGACAGTGACAGGCTCGAACCCTTCGACCCTAGGAGTGTAGTCGCCGAGTCTCGCCTCAGCAGCATTTGGCCCGATCACAGCTACTGAGCCAATATCCTTGGGTAGCGGCAAGAGTCCGTGGTCGTTCTTCAGGAGACAAATGGCGTCCCGCGCCGCTTGCAGAGCGACCTGCCTGTGTTGTTCGCAGCGCACTACTGATCTTGATAACTTCGGATCAATGCACGGATTGTCAAAGAGCCCTAACATGAACTTGACTCTCAGGATTCGAGCGACTGCTCGATCTATGGTCTCCTCTTTCATCCTACCCGTTTCTACCATTTTGATCAACGCATTTTGGAAGAACTCATGCGGGTAGTCATAGTACTGCATGTCCAGGCCTGCTTCTATTGATTGCCTGATCGCCTCTTCTCGAGACTCGGCTACTCTGTGCCAATGATAGAGATTCCCCAGTGCTCCGAGGTCCGCTCTAACGAAGCCTCGCATCTGCCACTGATCCCGCAGCACTGTGGTAAGCAACTCGTGGTCGCACGAACACGGTATCCCGTCGATAGAGTTATAGGAACACATGACATTGATAGCTCCACCCTCTACTATCGCTGCCTCAAAGATCGGAAGGTGGTACATAAACAACTCTCTTTTTCCAATGAGAGCGGGTGCGCAGTTGAGCCCGCCTGTAGGGACTCCGTAGCCTGCGAAGTGCTTTGGTTCTGCGACTACACTGTCCGGATCACTAAGCCGCTTGCCCTGAAGCCCTCTCACCATAGCAACAGCCATCTGGCTGCTCAAGTAAGTGTCTTCTCCGAAGGTCTCCTCCATACGCCCCCAGCGCGGGTCCCTTGCAAGGTCAAGCACTGGCCCGAATATCTCGTGTATATTGAAGCTCCGGGTCTCCCTCGCAATTGCCCTGCCTACCTCTTCTACGATCTCGGGCCGCCATGTCGATGCCAACGCGATACTCTGAGGAAAGATCGTGCAGCCTGGCCGACACAAGCCATGCAGCCCTTCCTCGCTAAACAATATGGGAATACCAAGCCGCGTCTTCTCGATCGCATATCGCTGGATCTCGTTGTTGATCTTGGCAGTGGCGTAGAGGTCGTGAATGCACCCGATCCCTTCGGAGCCAATCGCCTCAGCTACCTTGTCCCACAGAATCTCAGCGTCATCAGTCACCACAGAAGTGCCGTCGCGCAGCTTGACAAAACTCGAACCTACATACATGTCCATCTGCCGGACCTTTTCCCTCAGGGTCATGCGGCTCAAGAGGTCGCTGACTCTGTCCTCAATAGGTACGGTCCTATCCTTGTAACGGCAGTAGGGCTTCTTCATCTGAGATTACCTCGCTTTGAACTCATTCTCCAGACATATGGAAGCCCCTCCCCGACTGCTGCATTGGCACTCAGGGAGGGGCTGGCAGTCATCGGCTACTCACGTATGAGATAGCCGATCATTCTACACTACCTATACTACTGACCCAACAGCTCATCAAGATAGGCCTGACCCTGAGCGGCAACCTCATTCATTGCCTCGGCAGGGGTCTTCTCGCCTTGCATTGCTGCGACGTAGGCATCCCAGACTTCGTCTGCGGTCAAGGAGTAGTTGAGGATCTGTCCAGTCTTGTTGAACTCTGGGAGGAACTCAGCAAAGATCCTCGCGGACCGACGATCCGGGCAGTAATCGTTGATCATGGTCTGGTTTCTCTCATTCAGGTAGGTCTCGAAGTCCTCAGGATAGAACAGATAGTCCATGACAGCTGCTATAGCATGAGGCTCAGCAGAGTTAGCGGGCAGAGCGAGACCGCCGCAGAACCCGGTATACATGGTGTGCCCCTCAGCTCTTGGGCCCTTCGGGAACGGGATCAGACCGTAATTCATCCCCGAAGTCTTGAGCCCATCCAACTGCCAGGTAGCCTGATATGCAAAGAGGACTGTACCCTGGTCAAATCCGCTGGATGCGGCGACCTGGTCGATATACCCGAGCTGACGGCCAAACTGGATAGCCTCAAGGACATTCTCGCTGTTCCAGTTGTACTTCAGCTTGCCATCCGGGCCTGGGACAAAGAGGTTTGTGCCGTTGCTGCAGACAATGTAAGCCCATACCGCCAATCCCTGGACACCATACTGGTCAGGTGTGCCGTCGCCATCAAGGTCCTTTGTGGCGGCTACCATCATGTTGCGCCAGTTTTCCCAGTTCCACTCGCCAGCCTCATACAAGTCGTACGGATCCGGTAGGCCTTCTGCCTCTATGATGTCCTTGTTAAACGCAAACCACGTCGTAGCACCATTAGGCAGAGTCTCGAAGCTACTCAAGACATAGATGTTGCCACCAACGCTGAAGTGCCTGATCGCTGGTTCGGCGTACTTGCGGGCTTCGTCGAAGTAAGCGTCGCCAAGAACCGCATTGATCGGAAGGAGAGCGTCTCTTCCAACTAGATCAAAGAAGTTGTCATTGTCAATGCCCCATACGTCATACTCAGAGTCCCCGCTTATGAGTCGTGTGACCATAGTCTCAACGATCGTGTCGACTGGCAAGACCAAAGACTCGAGTTTGCAGTTGAACAGCTGCTCAGCTTCAGCCACTCTTCCCTCTTCCAGCAGTCCCTCGAGCTTGTCGACTCCAGCCACGACAGTAATGGTCTTGCCGCCAAGGTCGAATCCTCCAGTGGCAGCCAGAGCCACTGACCCGAACAACATAGACAACATGACCGCAACAGAGATGATTCTCAGGGCGTTCTTCATCTAGCTTCCTCCTCCTTGATCATTAATAACATGGCTTTCACCGTACCACGCCCGAAATACCTGGATAAGGCCCATCACCTCCACCAGTCTAGGTTCAACCAATGACAACCACCGCGAAAGTGGGTCTATGCAGGTCACATAGGCTTACCAGGTCATGATGTTTCGAGAATCACAGTCTGTCTGATCAGCCAAAACGACAACTAATAGGTCTCAGTGGTATGGAACTTTCTCCGTATGACTATAAATTCACCATGGTCCCGCGAATTCCTGCATACCATTCACAAAATAAGACATAAACGACTCGCCCGGACTAACCGATAAGCCCCGTGCGCTCTATGCTCTCTACGAAGTACCGCTGGAGAAAAGCGTAGAGTATTAGCACCGGCAGTATCATCATCAAGCTTCCTGCGTTGACGACGAGTGAGAAGTACTGAGGATGGTTCATCTCCAACTCCTTTGCAAGGGTGCGAGACAAGTTGGCCAGTGCCACCGGCAAGAAATTCGAGTCGAGATACAGCGTTGTCAAGAAAGAGTCGTTCCACTGCCAGACAAATGCAAACAGAAACACAACCACTGCGGCAGGTTTGACGTTTGGCAGCATGACTCTGAAGAACGTCATCAGCGGACTGGCCCCGTCAACATAAGCCGCCTCTTCAAGATCCTTTGGCATGCCCCTGAAGAACTGTCTCATGACCAGGATGAACAGGCCGTTCCTCAGCCCTGTCCCGGTGATAGACGTAAGGATGAAGGGCCAGTAAGTGCCCAAGAGGTTGTAACCTTTGTCAGGCAGCAGCCCAAAGAGGTCAAAGAACCTCCAGTTGAGATAGAGCGGGACCATGATCATCTGAGGAGGCACTACCAGAGTAAAGACTGCTGCGGCAAAGATCAGATTTTTCCCCTTGAAGTCGAATCTTGCAAGGCCGTACCCAACGAGTATGCTGGAGCACAGCTGCAGGATACTGACTATCACCGACAGCTGCAGGGAGTTCCTAAACACTGTCGGGAATTTCAGCATCTCAACCGCCAATCTGTAGTTGTCCCATGTGAAGCGCTTCGGGATCCATTTCACAGTCTGATCAACCAGGTCTCTGCGCGACATAAATGACGAAGAGACCTTCATCAGAATCGGGAATAGGATGATATACGAGATCCCGATGATCAAGGCGGCTCTAAAAATCACAAGCAAGACCTGGGATACCCGATGCGAAGCATGTCGAAACCTCGACGTTGACAGCGCCTTGCCTACGCGACTCTCTGCTGATGCAGACATGGGTATTCCTCCTTCAGACAGAAGAGCTACTCATGATAGAAAACCCAACCGGACATAATGCGAGCCACGATCAAAAGAATGATCGTCACTGCTGCGAAGTACATGACACCCATAGCTGTTCCTATACCAAAACCTGCACCTGCAAACGCTGTATCCCTGATGTACCTGACCAGTTGGTTGGACGATGAAAGGAACGAATCAATTATTGAGTAAATGACATTGGCAAAGACCATGGGGCTCATCATCGGCATAGTGATCATCCAGAACGTTTGCCATGGTGTCGCACCTTCTACCTTTGACGCCTCGTACAAGGTCTCAGGTATTGATTGAAGGCCTGCCAAGAAGATCAGTATCTGTATGCCGGATGCTCTAATGACATCCGGTATATGTTCTACAACTGTAACAACGTACGACAACATCTCTCTCGGCAGCTTCAACTGCATGAGAAACGCGGTCAAGAGCGGCCCGGTCAATGCATTTGCAGCAGAGGTATTTGTCTGCTCCAGCAGATTGCTCATATAGTCTCCGCTCTCGAGCGTCAGGATGACTCCGGACGTCATCACTACCGGCAAGAAAAAGATCGTTCTGGCAAGCAGACGTCCTTTGAACTGCTGGTTGAGAAGCAGCGCCGAGAAGAAGCTAAAGAAGATGATTGACGGGACTTCCACCAGCATCTTGACCACTGTCTCAGCGAAGACCCTGACGAAGTCGGGATCAACAAACAGAGCGTATCTAAAATTCTCGAGGCCAATATACTCGAGTTCGTACCCACCTGTTATGATCTTTAGGTTGTTCAGGCTAAACACAATCGCTTGAACGAACGGCGCAAGAAAGAAGAGGATAAACCCGATGATAAACGGAGCAGAGAAGAGATACCCCGTTAATGCCTTCTGCTGGGCTAGTGAGAACGCCTGCCTGCCTTTAGCGCGTGCCTTCATTGTCCTCTCTCCTTCTCCAGCACTATGTAGCTCTCTGCTTCGACGGTGACCCCGTCGAAACTGTAATCCTCAGTCGTATAGTTGACGACCACAGTCAGGCCATTCTCGTACGTGGTGCGGTAGATCCCTTCGTCGAGTTTTCGATGGTCGACTATGGCCTGGTCGCATACCTCGTTTAGCACGGAGCTGACCTCCTTGTAGAGGGCAACCGCCTCATCCAGCCATCCTGTATAGTTGGTCGACAAAAGGTAGTTAAACAGGGTATCCTTCACAGCCGCCGAATCTGCATAAGTCCACCTGTAGTACGGAACTGAGCCGGTCTCCAAACACTTCAGCAGCGCCTGTCTGTATTGGGAGTTGGGATTGAGAGGCTCGCCTGCATAATTGATATAACCGTGCAATGCCATTTGGTAGAACGGTACACTCTCGTCAAAGAAATGCATGTTGCTGCCTTCTGTTGGAGCGCCTACGATGTGCTTGGCATACGGAAACGCTATGTCGTTTCCGCCTGACACCATCAGTAAGAGCCCTTCGCTACGCAGACTATCCATGGCGGCTTGGATCATTTGCGCGGCTTGCTGTCTGTCTACCAATTCTTGCAGACCCTCACGGAAATCGGAGTACACGACTCGTCCCATACTGCGCAGCGAGACCCCGCCAAAGCCGTAGTTACTAAAGCCCTTGAGGAACTGGCTCACCAATCGCTCCAGGCGCCTCGGCGAAACAGCTGCGTACCTCTGTTCAGGAATGCGCTGGAATGTCGCGATGTTGTAATCATAGACGTGCACCGCATCCTTGTTGAGATACCTCGCAGCATCTCTACCCAACCTAAAGCCGTCAAACAGCGTATTTCTGTAGACGGTCAATAAGTCGATGTCCGGATAGATCTCAACACCGTGCTCCTTTGCAAACCCGATCAGCTGATCCAACTCGTCCCTAGTACCTAGCGCCTTCTCGAGTTCCAACTTGTCTGCAAAGTAGTGATGCACTCCGCCCTTTGTCCAGCCAACGTATCGCACCTTGATGTTTTCTACGCCTGACTCCAGCAAGTCACTGATTATCTCCTGAGCCTGCGCATAGCTCGTCAAGGGATCTATGACCTCTCTGGGAGCGCCTCGCACGACCTCCTGTTTGTGAATCCCGCCAATCAACTCCAGGTAAAGCGGCACGGTGCTGTCTGAGGCAACTCTACTGAGGCCATATCGGTCGATCAGATACGACCGATATAGGTTCGCCATGCCTGAATAACCTGCCTCATCGCCTGAGAGGAACGCGATGCGGACAGTGATGTCCCCTTGGTAAGGCCGAGTCTGGTATACATCCACCAGGCGGTCGTCTCTGCTTGTTATCTCCCCTTCTTCGCGGACTCCCCAAAGCGTAATAGTTGTCCTTGGAGTCAGAGTGAAACCGCAAGATACCTTGTTAAACGAGTCAGTCTTGCCTGCTAGTTCGGCACGAATATATGCCAAGGCCTGGCCGTCCTCGATTATGCTAAAGAACGCTCTGTCTCCATTCTTGAGCCCATAGACCGGCAAGCGGATCAGAGAGCCCCTGGCGATCCTCTCCTGCTGAGGTGCTATTGACCTGTCAACCCCGTACACGCTCCCAAGAAATGAGGGCAGGGTCAGCTTGTTCTGGTTGTTCAGCCTGATGAGCGCGCCTGACCGATCGGGAACGAATATATACCCCTCGGCTGCAGTATCTGCCGCGCCGAAGTACGGCAGCAGATCGAGTGATTGGGGCATAAACGTCGCGATCTCGCCGTCCTTGGTTACCACATCTATCGGATACTCGATCTCGCCGGCAGGTATTGTTACAACCAGATTGGGCCCATCAATCGTCACGATTATAGGAATGGTGAAGACCTCCGGGTTAGGTATGGGAGGATCGAGCCTAGCCGCGATGTGGTCCTCGATCACATCCTCAGGCGTATACCCGGCTTCCCTGAAGATCCGAGGTATTTCATCCTTGTCAAACCGAGGATAGGTGCCGTCCAAGAGAACATAGACCTCGGCGTTCTTCATGTGCTCCACATCTTCAGCTGTGATTAGGTTCCTCATGTCTATGTCGTTGCGATACAGGATGATCGTGTCTGACAACCTCTCAAGCAAGTACTTCTTGCGCTCTTCGGGAGTGTCACGCAATCCGTAAGACCTCGTGAGGACGGGCCCCGATAGAGGAATCAGGTCCCAGTTGCCAAACACTCGTTGAGGATCTATCCCGTACACATTGACTTTCTCGTAAGGATCTCCGGCAGTCTCTACTAGAGTAAGCAGCGTGTAGTCTTCCTCAAGTATCTCTCTGTCGAACTTGTCTTCCACCTTCTCAAGCACGGCCTCGAACTTCTCTTTTCTGATCATTGCCGGCACGTAGGCGTCATCAGGCCATCTCTTGCCGAGCAGGTAGTCTATGCGGATGCCTCCGTCAACCGGAGTGATAGTAAACTCCTCGTTGAGCACGCTGTCCACATAGGAATTGAGGGTTCGCGCCGACCTGTCCGGAGTGTAGTAGCTCAGTGAAAGCAAAGCCCTCATGCCTTCCCTGGCACTGCCGCGCTTGATTCTCTCCATCGAAAGGTCTGGCGGACTGGAGAACCAGACGTAGTTAGTTGACTTATCCAATACCGCTATTTCTGTCGTTTCTTCGTTCACGTACAACTGCAGATACTCGTTTTCTGACACCAGCGTGTACTTGGAGAGATACTCCTCGTTCGCCACTGCTGAGGTGCAACAGAGAACGAGAGCCAATATGGTCAGAGACAAGCTCCTGAAGAATGCGTTCTTCACTGGTTCTCGTGACCTCCCTACAGCCTGAAAGTCATTTCTGTGTAGATGGTGTTCACGAACCCAAAGGTCTGAGCCAATACATTCACAAACAGCAGACACATGAAGACGACTACTGCCATGCCGACTCCTGTCAAGACGCACGTAAACAGGTTGGTCCTGAAGTCGTATTCGTGGGCGGTCTGGAGTCCGACAAAGACCAGGAAGCCGGACCAGATGACCGATATTGCCATTAAGGCATAGTAGAAGGCGCCCTCTTCCAAGGTGATGACATTGCTCAGTGCAACAAGTGGGATCCTTATCAGCACCACAGGCACGAGTCCATATGCGGTCGCAATGAAGATGTCCCTGAAGGAGCCCTTGCCCTCGGCAAGGCTTGTTAGGGCAAGATTCACTCCACACCACAAAAGGAACGGTAGAAGAACGCTAATCAGTTCCATATAGATATTGAGCCGTCTGATATCGTTGTAGTTGAATATGAAGCCTGTATACTGGTAAGCCAAAATGTACGTTATAGACACGCACACGAGTATTGTCAGAGCTGAAGCAATGCTGCCGCGCTTCTCGTACTTCAGATCCCAAAAACCGTCAAATGGATGAACTATCACATAAAACGCATACTTCAGGTCTTCGAGGTATGCCTTAAGCCAGTGGTCGCTTCTCTTGAAAACCTGTCTCCTGTACTCCTGCGGCCTTGCAGACCTCCTGCGTATGACCATGACGCGAATGACCACAACTGCAACTATCAACAGGACGGCCAGAGTGAAGATCAATGCGAAATTCTCGTCGACCCAGTCCCTTCTATACAGCCTCAAGGCCTTTGAAAACCCTCTCCTATCGCTGCCAAGGCGATACATACGCATTGCTTCGGCAAATTGGCCTTGGTTGAGCAACGACCTGCCTACACCGCTGTAAGCAATATCCAAGTTGGGATTGAGCCTGAGCGCCTCTCTCCACATCTCCGTGGATTCGTCGTATCTGCCAGCCTGAAGGTGCTCGATGGCAGCGTGGATGGTCTTGGTGTATTGAGTAGGCTCCAGCACCGCAATCGCGTTGAGCCCTTTGTCAAGGATCAGGAGATCGTCTCCCAGAGTGTCAATGGCACTTGGTGCTCTGAGGCCTCCCTTTTCGACAGTCGGCGCACCAAACGCGTACAAGAGATGGCCGTCATCGTCGTATGTAAAGACTCTCCCGCGCCTGAGGTCGAGGACACTGTATATCCCGTTGTCCCGGACGACGATATCAACTAGATACGAGCGGCCGGTGATCGACGCTGTCAGATATTGCTCCTGGAAAATCACGTCGACGTCGCCTCTAGGGGCAGTAAAGCCGTTCCTTCGAAGTACATCAGCGCCTGAAGGATTCAGCTTGCGGATAACATGGCCACTCTCTGTGGTAGTCCCGGCGATAGTCGCATAGATAAACCCGCGGGAGTCGATGTCAGCGTTGCTGTACTCAGTAGGGAGAAACATGACTGAGCGCTTTTTTTGCTCATCGGTCATGATCCTTCGCCATAGAAGCTCCAGAGGGTCCGGGCTGACTCTCGGAGCGCCGATGAACCCGCTGAACACCCCGTACTCGTCAAACTCCATAAACCCTTCGAGCACACCCTCGGCGATCACGTATACTCTGCGGGATCTGTCTACAACAACCTTGAGCGGCTTGAACAAGAACGACTCGGGGATCAGTTCCTCGTCCCTAGGATTTTCTATGAACTTGACAAATTCGCCCTGTCTGTCTAGGACTACAACTCGAGCATTCCCGTAGTCTGCAACATAGAGGTCTCCCTCGTCTGTCACGAACAAGCCCCTAGGACTGCGGAAACTCTGCATAGCGCCGTTGACCTCGAACCCGTCTAACACCCGCACGAGGTTCAGGCCTTCATCAAGGATCACTATCCTGTTGTTACCGGTATCAGCAACGTACACGTGGTTGTCACTGCTTACAAACAGGTCCTCAGGTTCTCTAAACGAGCCAACACCGATCGTCTGCCCAAAGACCTCACGCTTGTGAGTATAGACTTCAGGGCCTGGAACAGCTTCGCGTTGGAAACTATAAGTATAGCTGCCTTGGGCCAGTGCGGACGCACAAAGGGCGTTGGCCAGAATACCCAAAGTGATCACAATGGTCAGCGTTGTTCTTAGCCGCGTCAATTCTGTCCCTCCCCTTCCGGGCTATCTCACTTGATGCCTGCTGCACCCATGGTCTCTATAACTCTGCTCTGATTGACCACAAACACTGTGATGGGCACGATCATCAAGACCACGCCGACAGCCGCACCTACTCCGGCTCGTGCTATCCCTGCCGCGAGGATCTGGTTGAGCGCATAAGGCAAGGTTTTCAACTGCTCGCTGTAGATAAACTGCCCGCCGGTCTCATTCCACAGGCTCTGAAACGCCAAGATGATCAAAGTGAGCCAGCCCGGCCGAACATTGGGCATAACCACTCGCCAGAACAAAACCCACTCGCTTGCTCCCTCAATCCTGGCAGACTCAAGCAGTGAATCGTGGATCATGGCGTCCATGAACTGCTTCATCAAGAACAGCCCCAGACTCATCGCCCAGGCCGGGAGAATAATCGCCAGGTAAGTATCCACCCACCCCAGACGAGACATGATCAGGTAGTTTGGGATCGCTGTGACCTGCCTGGCAAACATCAAAGACAGGATCACCATCGAGAAAAAGAGATTTGCTCCGGGGAATTTGTGCTTTGACAGTGCATACGCGGCCATTGAAGCCAAGATTACATGCCCGGCAGTTCCCAGCACAGATATCAAGACAGTGTTGAGAACATATCTGGAGAATGGGATCCAAGAACCCGCCATCAAGACAAGCAAGTCAATGAAGTTGTCGAGAGTCGGGTTTCTGACGAAAAACCGCGGCGGCCAGATAAACAGCTCATCCAAAGGCTTGAACGCATTCGAGACAGCGTAGATCAATGGCAGCACTGAGAAACACGCACCTGCCAAAATGAACAGCAGGACGAGCAGATTGCCACCGAGTGACCGAGTCGGCTTGTGTGTCCAGATCAACCTTCTAATCACTGCGAATCCCCTTCCTAAGAGTCCAGACTGTTCAGAAGCCTCTGAACAAGACGCTGCGTGCCGACCATCGCAACAAACAAGATGACAGCAATCGCGGACGCGTAGCCCATCTCAAAACGAACATTGCCGTAGTCGATCAAGTGCGTCACTATGGTATGGCCTGCGTAGTCTGTACTTGGAAATCCAACAAGAGGTATGATCTGCGCGGCGGCAGCAAATGAGTTTGTGATCGACATGATCGCACCAAACATCAGATAACCCTTCATCTGGGGCAGCGTTATGAAGACCAGCTCCTGCCAACGGTTGCGGACTCCGTCCACTGCAGCAGCCTCATACAGCTCGCTGTCTACTCCCTGTAATCCTGCAATGAACGCCAGGAAGCTGGTTCCAAGGCTCATCCACAGGACTACGATGATCACAACAGGCATCATCCACTGAGGATCGGTCAAGAACTGTATAGGTTCGTCGATGATGCCGAATTTAAGCAAGGTCCCGTTTATGTAGCCGTAAGCATCTCCGCTGAACATGACAGTCCATATCATGAACATCGAGCCTGAGATCGACGGCGCATACAGCATCAAGGTCAATACTGCTCGAATCCTGGGTTGCAGGTCGTTGATAAGCCAGGCGAAGACGAAGCAAGCGAAGTAGCTCAACGGCCCTGTGATGATCGCAAACACAAACGTGTTCTTGACTGCGATCAAGAAGACATCGTCGGAAAGAAACAGCCTCAAGTAATTCTGATAGCCGATCCATTTAGGCGGCTGAAGCATGTTGTAGTGCGTGAAGCTCAAGCCGATCGCAATCAGCACAGGCAGCACGGTGAACAAAAAGAACAGAATCGCATAAGGTGCCAGGAAGAAGTAAGCCGCCTTGTTGGCCTTTATCTCTTTCCACAGCCTCTGTGCCCAGTTTGGCTCAGGGATGCTCGCTGCACTAGTGGCAATGACCGGTCGCATGGTGCGCCTCCTTCCGATCCATCCTTACTCCTTCACCCAGTAGAGTTTGCGATAAGCCGGATCCAGCTCCTCATAAGTGGTAGGAAGCCCAAACTCTTCTCTCTTGCGCGTGATCTCCTCATTGATCATGCGATTGTACTCGATCAAGGTATCGCGAACAGGCTCTGCGTGGTAAACCACCCGTCTAAACGCGTTGTCGAGGTAGCGCCCGATCATGTAACCGCCGGGCACCTCCGGCACGCCTCTAACCCATTCCCACTGTGCCCTCAGCTTCGAATACTCCTCAACAGACCACGGCAGCCTGCGCATTGCCTCAATATTAGCAGTAGCATACCGGCCTGCAGGACCGAGCAGGCTTTCGATCTGACGTCCAAATGCCACCTGAACATCGGTGCTGCTCCACCACTTGACGAATTCCCAAGCTGCCTCGACTTGCTTTGAGGCGCTGAGGATTATGGTACCAGTCTGGCCCGCACTTGTCGGAGACGGACCGACAGGAACGGATCGATCAATAGTGCCGTCCGGGCGTCGCGTTCCCGGAATCAGTGTGAAGTCCCACTTGCCGCGAAGTTCCGGGGCAAAGACTTGAAGCTGGTTGTAAAAAGTGTAGCTGGTCAAAACAATGGGCATCTCACCTGTCCTGAACCTGTTGGCAGCGTCGAATTCCAATGGCAGCTTGTATAGCTCATACAACTCGGTCCAAAGGGTAAATGCATCTACAGCAGCCTCGTTGTCCAGGTTGGTAGCGATTCCATCTTCCTTGAACAGCTCTTCACCGTTTTGATAGAGGAAACTCAAGAAGGTGACCACTCCACCGCTGGCAGACAAGCTTCCTATAGTCGCGCTTACGTCTCCGATCGCCGCGCTCACGGAACGCTGAGGCGAAGAGAACGGCAATCCAATCTGCATGTTGCGTTTCTGAAGGACCGGAATTATCTCGAGCATATCGTCCCACGTCTGAGGCACGTCAAGTCCAAGCTCATCAAGGACGTCAGCGCGGTAAAACATCATCAAGAACGGCTGTTGGTCTGGGATTGCATATACGCTGTCTCTAAACATGAACGGCACGAGCGCGCTCTCATGAAATCGAGCCGCCACCTCATCGAAGTCAGGAAACTGCGCTAGATCGACCACACCGCCTCTGAATGCGAAATTAATGGGTTGAGCTGTAGATACTCCCATAGCTACGTCCGGACCTCGTCCAGCTAGAGTTGCAGGGAGCAAAACGCCCATACTGACCAGTTCGAGGTTGACTGGAATCCCGGTCTTTGGAGTGAAGTCGTTTTCGATCATCCGCTTGAGGATCTGTGCCTGGTCTCTGCCCATTCCGGTCCAGACCTTAAGCGGCGTCACATCGCCTTCTTCGGTGTGCACATCGCCAACAGCTTTATAGTCATGCGTGTAGGACGCAATCAGAGCCCTTACCTCATGGCTAAGCTGCTGAAATGCGGTTGGAGCGGTAGGCGGCAACGTCTGATCCGGAGAAGCGACCACGATGTAGTCCACTAGGAGAGGCTGCTGCCGAATGTCGAGCAACCAGGTGCCCAAAGCACCGAGATTGTCTCTAAACTCAGTTATGCGTGACGGGATAGTCTCTGTCTTGTCGGCAAGATCATTGAGCTGGCGAGCCAAGTTCTGCAGGACTACCGTCGCCCCGCCTTTTTGGCCTGTGAAGGCCTCTAGGTCTTCAGCTACCTTAGCTATTATCTCAGCCTGGCGAATCAGTTCCTCCACAAGGCCGGGAATTCTCTCTTCGAGCTGGTAGGTCCTCAAGGGATCCGGAGTAGGCGAAGTTATCATTATGATCTTGCGGTAGAGGGTGTTCAGATCGTAGACGCTGTTCTCAACAGTGCGAATGAGGTCGACCATGTCTCCCAAGACAGCTTCCATAGTGATATAATGATGGCCTTTTGTCAGATAGATAAGGTAAGGTTCGTCGCTGTCTCGCGGACCTATCAGATGCATGAGATACGAAGTGCTGTATGGGAATCGGATAGCCTGCAGCTCGCGGAACGGCAACTCCCCGTCGATTGTGATACGCCTTGAGCTGTAGGCACCACGGTGGAGGTTCTGCTTGGCCTTGACAGCGATGATGTAAAACCCGTCTTGCGGCACCTCGAAGTCCCAGCGAATCCACTCGCCCGCCTGGCTCCAGCCGGACCCGCCAATTGAGTTGAGTCGAAGAAGGACTGGGTGATATGGCTCAAGAGTGGGATCGCCCGAGTCCGTCTGAGGAGACAACGTGGAACTCGAGCGGTACGTAGAATCCCGCTCCTGAAGCTTGATGGAGAATCCGGATGCAGGTTTGTGGCCTAGATCGAGATGCGAAGCCAGGTATTCCTCGTACGTGGGCGCGCTCTGTATCTGGAAAATCCGAAGCGCTCCGATAGCAACAGGTTCCCTTCGCGAACTCAGTCTGACTGTGTTCAGTCCCTCTTTGAAATAGAACTTATACGGTTCGAGATAGTCACCCATCGAGTCGCACAAGACCTGACTGGTCCAAAACGGGTACTCCTTTTGCAGCGGACGCAGTTCGTTGCCCTGATTGTCGACTATGATATCCTCGGCATCTCCCCAGATGCGATAAAATCGCAGGTACCTAGCACCTTCGAACGGCAGCTCGCCGTTGATCTCCACCATGCGCTCGATCGCGGTGCCTCGTCCCTCGATTGGGTAATACTGAATCTCAATGTTGTACAGCCCGGCCTCTGGAACCACAACCTCCCACTCGACGAAGCCTTCCTCACCTATTACGATGCAGTCGACTCCTTCCAAATTGGCTGCTTCGACCTCAGCACTTGCTCGAGCGTAATCACCAGGACTGACATAGATGTCCAATTCGGGGAAGGCCGCGCCGCTCTCAATGTGTTGACGCAAATAAGTCTCATAGTCGACGACGGTCTGATAGCTCAGCAGCTCGGCAGAGCCGTTCATTGACACGAACACCAAGAGGAAAGAAACTGTCACCGCCGAAAGCAAACCTGTTTGAACCGTCTGCTTTCTCACGTTGCCACCCCTCTCAGACCTGTCTATCTGAGCGCCCGACAGGATTGTCTCTCTACAAGCTTAGTGGGATAGTAGTATTGAGTGAAATACACAGGTTCGCCAGGCTCGAGCCTCTGCTGGATCTCGATCTTCTCTAGGAGCAGCTTCACCGCTCTGTAACCGATCATCTCAGAGTACTGCGCCACGGCAGTCAAGGGTACATCCAACAGCCGCGTTATGCTCAAGTCGTCGAAGCTGACGATGGACAGGTCATCAGGAATGACGACCCCCAGCTCTCGGCACATCTTGACTACGTCAACTGCCACATAGCCGTTGACAGCTACAATAGCAGTGTATTCGTCCAGAAGCGCCTTGAGCTCGGATGGACCACCGTCGCGAGTAAGTGAGAACATGAGGCCATCACCAAGGCCTCGCTTGCAGAGCGCCTGCTGGTACCCAACGAAGCGGTCTTTCATGCTGCTCGTTTGGTCGCTCTCGTGCTTGACAAAGGCTATCCGTTCATGGCCTAGGTCAAGGAGATACTCGGTAGCAAGTGATCCGCCCTGGATGTTGTCGGACATCACACAGTCGGTCTCACAACCGGGCACCCTCCTGTCTACAAGTACGAAAGGGAAACCGTCTTTCTTGAGCTCATATGCAGCCAATCCACCTCGAGGCTCCTGGCTGGGCATGATGACGAGCCCGGAAACCTGTTCATCCCTCAGATGCCTGATCTCTTCGAGTTCCTTCTCACTGTCGTTGTTCGATACCAGTAGAGTCATGCTATACTTGGTCTCTCTCAGAGCCCTTTGCATTCCATTGAGCAGAAGCATCTCCATCTCTGCATCACAGAGCGGCAGTACAATCCCTATGCTGTTGCTTCTTGAATGCGCGCTCCGCTTGCGTTCGTGAACAAAGGTGCCATTGCCCTGGACCCTGTAGAGGATGCCTTCGTCAACAAGCTCCTGAATAGCTCTCCTGACAGTGTATCTGCTGACTCCCAGCTTGTCTGCAAGCTCCCTCTCAGCCGGAATAACCTCTCCGGGTGCATAAACGCCTTTCTGGATCTGGCCAAGAAGGAAGTCCTTGACCTGCCGGTACAGCATCCTCCGATTAGTGAAGTCCACTCGTTTCCCCATAGTACGACTCGCTCCTCATATTTCTAAAGCACTCCAACAGCGGTACATCTAAGCAAATCGCAAGAGTGGTTCAGCAAGGTTAGTTTTTTCACCATACCACTATAGGAATACTTCAATACAAGTTGGGCTTTTCCTTCTTGAGACCTCAACTAAATCAAAAAAACCAGACTACTCAAACTTGACTTTGAAGGTTTTGATCTCATACGGCTTGATCTGGAATGTCAGCCTGTCTCCTGAGAGCTCCGCTTTTTCAACCGGCTTCTCCATTAGGTTGCACTCCACAGCTTCCTTGACTCTACGCGGGAATTCGACCACGACATCGTCGCGGCAGTTCCCATACTCATAGAAGCGAAGCACGGTTGAATCGTCGTCCTCAGACTTCTTGACCGTCTCCAGCACTGTACTGGCTGCATTGACAGTAGCAAACGCTCCTTGAGTTGGAAGGCCTCCACCTGGCCCATCGGCGACTGCAGCCAACAGCTCATAATTGAGCTCATACCCCTGCTTGGCCGTCTCGCCCTCAAACCAGTCGCCTGCGTGGGGGTATATGCTGTACGTAAACAGATGCTCTCCCTGGTCGGCCATAGGATCCGGCTCGATACCCGACTTGATGAGAGTCAGCCGCATGACGTTATCCTTGATGTCGTATCCGTACTTGCAGTCATTGAGCAAGCTGACCCCGTAGTCTCTTTCTGACAAGTCTGCCCATTTGTGCCCGACAGTCTCAAACTTCGCGTAGTCCCAGCTGGTGTTCCAGTGAGTCGGCCGCTCGACATTGCCAAACTGGATCTCGTACGTCGCCTTTGTTGCCCTGACGTCTACAGGGAACGCTACCTTGAGCAGTATTGAGTGCTCTCTCCAATCGACCTTTGTGCGGAAGTCAATCCTGCGGCTATCTCTGCGAACCACCATCCGTTGTTCGATTGTCGAATCAAGGAACTTCCACTTAAACAGGATGACTGCCTGCTCAGGTGAGCACTCCTCAACTTCCCATCCGACAAGGTCTTTGACAACCGTCTCCTTTTCCTGGTAATACAGGTCTATATCCCACGCGTCAAACTGCATCGGCCTGTCCTCAAAAGCCTGGAATACATTTGCTGCCTGCCCGGGCGGGATCACTTCGCGGTTAAGTTCCTTATCATATATAGAAACTATCTGGCCAAACCTGTTGAACTCGATCCTGAAAAAGCGGTTTTCGACACATCTGTCACCGACTGTGACGCGGTCACTTTCGTGTTCAGGCGAAGCCAAAGGCTCAACGGCGTCTGATGCCGCAACAAGCGGGAAGGTGCGGTAACCTAAGCCAGGCACGCTCGGAACATCAATCTCCAAGAACTTGCCGCACTTGCCGTCTACCACTCGAGTAATCAGGCGAGAGCCGCTCTCATCGACTACAGCCATTTTGGAGAACTCATCGGCCCACGGAACCCTGACTGCTCCGCCCCTAGACCAAGACAGCGGATTGAAGACGACAATCCTGCGTCCCTTCAGTGAGACCGAATCTGCGAGCGCCTGTAGCGAACGCTGAAGCTGAGCTGTCCCCGACTCAAAGACCTGGGCGAACTCCTTCTCGCTGTCTATGTATACCTCGTGAATCGAAGAGCCCGGGAGGATATCGTGGAACTGATTTCTGAGCACTATCTTCCAGCTTTCATTGATCTCTTTTTGTGGGTATTCATATCCATCTAGGCACCTAAAGGCAAGGCTGTTGAACAATTCGGCATTGTGAAGAAGGATCTCGCTCTTGCGGTTGTTCCTCTTGGTCCGGGCCTGGGAAGTGTAAGTCCCTCTGTGGTATTCCAGGTAAAGCTCCCCATCGACCACAGGAAGCTTCGGATTGCCTTGAACGGTGGCGGCGAGCCGATCGAAGTAATCCTCGGCCTTGCCAAAGTGAACCTCGGGGACTCTGGGAAGCTCCTGCATCTTGAGGCCGGTCTCAATCATCTCTTTGGTCGGGCCGCCCCCACCATCGCCCCAGCCGTAGGCAAGCAGTAACTCGCTGTTGATATCCTTCTGTCGATAGTGCTCCCAGATATACTTGGCACTTGCAGGCGTCAGCTTGCCGTTGTAGGTGAAAAAGCGCGGAGTCTCTCCTTCTGTCGTGGTGATGAAGTGCGTCAGGACCTCAGTGCCGTCCAAACCGCGCCACATGAAAGTGTCGTACTCTGAACGATTGTACTGGCTCCAGCTGATCTTCGTAGTCATGAAGTACTTGAGGCCGCTCTTTTTGATGATCTGAGGCAGTGCCCATGAGTAACCAAACACGTCAGGCAACCATAAAACGGTGCACTCGACACCAAAGCGCTCCTTCATATACCGAGTGCCAAACAAGAACTGACGAACCAGTGACTCACCAGAAGGGACATTGCAGTCGGCTTCGACCCACATCCCACCGGTTACTTCCCACCTGCCGGCCTCGATGTTCTTTTTTATCTCAGCAAAGATCTCCGGATAGTCCTCTTCGATATACTCGTAAAGCTGCGGCGTGCTCTGCAAGAACACATACTCGGGGTACTGCTTCATGAGATGATTGACTGTAGAGAACGTCCGTGAGCATTTCTCCCTTGTGTGCTTCAACTGCCAGAGCCACGCTACATCGATATGTGAGTGTCCAACCGCAGTTATGATAGGTTTGTTCTCGCTTGCAGGCTTGTACGCCAGCAGCCTCGCCTTTAGGAGGTCGTTCGCTCTTGCGACAGACGAGTAAAACTGTTCAGAGCCGGGCTTGCGGAAGTCAAGAGTGTTGATCGCTTCGTTCAAGAACCGAACGAGGTTCTGTCTGTCATAGTCGCTCTCCGGCAAAGTCTCTATGGCCATCAAAACAGTGGATGCTCTAAAGAAGAAATCCTCGGCGTCCTCGTGTATGCGTACGAGGCGCGCTGTTCTGAACACTCGCTTTTCGTCTTGCAGGCCGCTGAAAGCTTTGATGGCTATACTCAACCTGCCGGATTCGATATGCTCGGGCAACAGGCAGGCCTCTCTGTGGTGAGCATCAAGCCCTTGAACTGCCTTACCATTGACATAGAGCAAAGCCTCGGAACCTCCTAGGCCACCCTCTCGACCTGCACCAACAATCAAGTACAGCGCGATCTTCTTGCCCACCCAATGCTCCGGTACGTCTACTGTTGTACGGAACCAGGCGGTCCTGTCTCTTCCACCCCACTCACTCCCGATCTTGAAGTCACTCCAAGCAGAATCATCGAATTCGGGTTTAAATGCTTGCGGGACGTCTTCTTCGCACACCTTGAACCGCGGTATCTCGACTTGATCATCATACACATAGCTCCTGAGATCCCTGATGTACCGGCGGGCTTTGTCAACGGTAAAGTACATTAGGCTTGTCACCCTCCTCAGCATACTAGGCCAGTTGTGTTCCCATCTTTGCAGATAGCATCATGCTGCTCTAGAGCTACCAATCAGTCGCAGGATATCCATGCCTGTCCCAATCCTATAACCGACAGATACATAGCGAATAGCCCGGTCTTTGCTGATCAGAAGGACTAGTGGCAGACTGTCCTGGACCCGATCAACCAGACACTCCTTCACCCTCGACAGTAGAACCTCCTTCTCATCAAGGCAGAAGCGCGCAGCCAGAGGTAGCTGTCTGTAGTCACTCTCATTGAGCGGCTGTGTTAGGCGCTCAGCTTCTACAAGCAGTCTAATCTGTATCCCGGCTTCGTCGAATTCGTCCTTCAGCTCGCTGAGCTCGCGGAGCAAATGCTTCGACGGCTCGCGGCCTTGCTCAATAAACGCTAGGAGCACCTCGCCGCGGGACAAAAGGTCATCGAGCTCCTCACGAGTACCATCCATACCTGCTATAGCCAGGCCGGCAGGAACAGACCCAAACTGCTCAGGCTGCTTTTCGTCTTTGCGGATCTTGAGGTCTACCTCTGTCTGATCACCGCTGCTCACTCTGAATGACACGATCTTGGCGAGCACAGTGCCGTCAGCCAGTCGATAACCCGTTGTCAGCCAGTAATAGCCTGTAGGCAGAGTCAGTGGTTCGCCAACTGCGTCACCGCTAAGGCCGTGCAAATTGAGAACACGCGGAGCGTAGCCTTCGAATCTCGAGATCGTGAAGTTGCGGAAATACTCGGGTTTCTCCGGGTACTCCCCGGTCAACCGGATGCGAAGAGTCCCTGTCGATGCAGCTGCCCCTTCGCACTCATGCTTATCTGCCGCACGGCGGAACGCGTCCACCCAACCCTGATCTGTCATAAACTGAGCCCTGCGGTCCGCCCTGTTCAACCTCGCTGGAATGCCGAAGCTCCTCGCTAGTGCCACGAAAAGAACCTTCTTAGACTCTAAGTCGCCCAATCCCAACTCGTAGGTGCCTCTAGGAGTAGCACATCCTGCGACAATTCCTGCAGGCGCAGAGCCAATGTTGACCATCACCCAATCAGCCAGCGACTTGGGATCCTCCCTAAACCGCTGCTGCTGTTCACTTGAAAACTCGGTCTGAAAGAACCTGCGATATCTCGCCAAGACCTCGTAAGACACCCGGGGATTGAGCACGTATCGCGCAAACACCTCAGGATCAAAGTCGTCCCTAAACGCAGTCGCAGCCTCGAGGTGGTCCAGCAGCACTTCAGGAGTGGTGTCGGTGAGGTCCTTGGCTGAAATCACTTGGAGCAGTTTGAGCGCATACTCACCGTATTGCGCGGTGTGCTCCCGCAAAAACGCGGCGATCGTATGGCTGTTGCCTCGAGCGTTCTTGATCACAGAGCACACATCCTCAGAAGGCAGGCCAAGCTCAGTTGCAAGCTCTCGCGCCTCCTGTTCAGAAACAAAGGTCTGCTCGTATTCAGCCCTGATGCGATCTTCTTCTTTCAGGCGCTGGTTGTGTAAGTTCCTCTCCTCTTCAGATATCTCGTCGCTCGCGCAGTAGTCGTCCGGAGGCGGGGTCAACTCGAGCTCGAGGTCCAGATCTTCCGGCAGTTCGCTCGTTAGAACGATCTCTACTCTATCGCCCGTTCCCGGGCTCGACTTTGCGTATCCATAGCCCCTGCTGTTTGCTGCGTAAATCAGCAAGTCGCCTAGCCCGGTAGTGAGGGTGGCTTCGCCGTTTTCATCGGTCATCAGCCTGGTTATAGGAGCAAAACTGCCATAATTGAAAACATTGAAGCTGACGTTTGCAGAATCCACCAGGTTTCCTTGCCGATCCTTAACTGTTACAGTGAGTTTCCGGGTAGGAGCGTAGTTGCTGAGAAGGTTGATGCTGAGATACCCGTCGTAGGACATGACTCGCTCCTCGGGTCCCTTGTAGCAACCCGGAATCTTGGCGCTAACCAGCATCGCTCTGCGTGAGGGCCCGGCAAACCATCCCATATTGAGGCGAGGTTCGGGCTCGCACGCGCCCAAGAAGTACCAAGATCCGTCAGCCCATGCCTCTACCCACGCGTGGTTGTCATCAGTATGAGCCCATCGAGGGGTGTAGCACTGTCGGGCGGGTATGCAGAGGCTCCTCAGGGCTGCGACCAGGAGAGCAGATTCCTCACCACACCTCCCCAGAGCCGTACGAACCACAGTCAACGGCGACGCGGTCCTCGGATCCGTTGATGTGTAAGTCGCCTTTTCATGACACCAGTGGTTGATCTCCAGGATCGCATCGTACATCGACTTGTCCTTGACGCGGCCTATCAGCTCCTCAAAGAATAAACCGCGGTAGTCCTCGATAGCTTCGTTGCTCATCCTGTAAGGCAAAACGAATGACACGAACAGATCTCCCGGAACTTTGGTGCCCCAGGGAACCTTCTGTCGAGCCTCCAAGCTCCTGCGAACATGCTGCAAGAACAGAGTGCCATCGTAATCCGCCAAATCCCTCAGCGGCATATACGCGTACAAGAACTTGAGCCCCAGCTCTTCTTCGTCACTTCGGACCTCTGCAAACACATCAAAAAGCCGACGTTTGCGCCTAACGGCGATATTCCGTTTTGCAGCAAACTCCCTTTCGATCTCTTGTATAGAACTGTCGTCAAGCCCAAAAGGGTTCATGTCCTCTCTTCCCTCCATACACGACCGTCCTCACGTATGCAGATGCGCGAGCGGCCATCAGTGGAAGTCACCGAAGCCTGGAACAAACTGCTTGTGACTTCGATCTCAGGCTCAATAGTCCAGTGGTCGTCTCCCCTCAACTGTTCGAAGCTTGCACAGAATCTGCCATGTTGCTCGTAGTAGTTGCGCTGCCTGTAGTAGAGCCGCCTCAGTTCCCACTTGATGAAATCATCAGGAGGTATAGTGAACTCCGCTGGCCCGACAGAAAAGTGCAGGTACCCCCAAAGCTCCGGGTAGTGCATATTGACTATTCCCATAGGTGACCAAACCCAATTGCTCTCAGGAAAAGGACGTCCGGTCGCAGGATCTATCTCCTTGCAATACCGGCCGTCTCTGACAACCACTGACCACTCCACTCTGGAAAAGTTGATCCGCCAAGTATCTCCCACTGTCGGCTGCCTGCCCTCTGATGCGCATTCCTTGAGTACAGACCAAGGCAGGGCTATCTCGACACTCCAGCCTCTGTTGTCTGCATAGGGATTGTTTATTTCTCCATCAATATGTACTGCAGTCTTCAAGCCTCTGATGTCCCACGAATTGATCGGAGGCCCGCCATCGCGATAAGGCTTGGGCAGGAGCAGGTCCCAGACAGTGTTGAGGGCATTGATCTCTAGTTCGTAGTAGTTGTGAGTGTCGCCGTCAGGGTCAATAAACACCTCGAAGTCATTATCATAGAAGATCACTGCGTCACGCTCAGTGATTGTCGCCCAAATCTCATCTTCCTGAAGGTAGGCTCCTATGTAGAGATATTCGTCATCCCAGAGCATCTTGACTCTGGTCTGCTTGGCTGGTCTGGGTCTTGCATCTCCCTCGATATCGACGAAATCCTCTGTCCAAGGAGCTTGATCCCAAAACGGCTTGTCCAGCCGGCCGTCTATCAGTAGAGCGGAGGTAGCTCGGCGGCAGATATAGACGCGAGGGTTGTAGTCGATGACAGGTTCGGGAACGCCACTCCATCTCAGTGATTCCACGCCAATCACTCCAGTAGCGTCGTTCGGGAAGGAATATGTTCGGCACAGGTTGAATTTAGCTAGTTGTCTGATATTTATACCATTCCAATTTGAGAATTACGACGGAGAAGTCGGATTTCCTTCACCAAGCCTATTGTCCAACAACAGTGTTCCGTCGGTCGCGAAGTTCAGAAGTTGGAGCGAAGCGCATGCATAGTCACAGACCCTTCATAATCGGTTACGTAGAAGATCAGGCCCTATGCTCAGTCACAGAGGACGACGCCCGCAAGCTGACTCATATCAATGTCGCCTTCGGCCGCGTGGTTGACGGCAAGGTACGCGTCTCTAGGACCACGACCCTGGACTACATACAGACCCTAAAGACCTACAACCAAGACCTAAGGGTTCTCCTCTCTGTCGGCGGGTGGGGCGCAGGCGGGTTTTCTGAATCCGCCTCGTCTGCGAAGTCGCGCAGCCAACTCGCTGCTTCAGCTGTTGAGCTGGTGCGCAGATATGGGCTGGACGGCATAGATCTGGATTGGGAATACCCATGCTACTCGGTTGCAGGGATAGCGTCGCACCCACAAGACAAGGAGAATTTCACACTGCTCATAGAGGAGTTGAGAAACAAGCTGAACGCTCTAGGACAGAACGACGGCAGGCACTATCTCTTGACTATTGCCGCAGGTGCCGGCCAGTACTACGTAGACGGGACGCAGATGGATGAAGTTCAAGAGCACCTCGACTACGTCCTGCTGATGACATACGACATGCGCGGCGGTTTCCAAACACTCACCGGGCATCATACCAACCTCTACACACCGACTGGAGACCTGTTTAGGATAAGCGTGGATGCGTCCGTTGAGATCTTCCGTTCTGCCGGGGTTCCTGCTGACAAAATAGTGATAGGGGCCGCCTTCTATTCGCGGATGTGGAGAGATGTACCCAACAGGAACAACGGCCTGTTCCAAAACAGTCCGGGAGCAGGAGGGTACGGCCCGTCATACGCGGATCTCGTAGCCAACTACATCAACAAGAACGGTTATACACGTTATTGGGACGCCGAAGCACAAGCTCCGTATCTCTTCGACGGCACCAACTTCATATCCTACGATGACGAAGAGTCCATCAAGGCCAAGTGCGAGTATATCAAGAAGCACGGCCTAGCAGGAATCATGTTCTGGGAGTACAGTTGCGACCCCACCCGTACCTTGCTAAACACCATGTTCACTGCATTGCGCTAGCAAGCGCTGCGGGTTTTCCGATGTCAAAAACCTTTTCCGTTGAACGAATCTGCCCCATTTCGCGTGACGAGAGTCACACAGACTGACGCGTCAAGGGGAAGGCCTCAGCCGATGCATTGGCCTTCCCCGTGGTCAAGTCCTCCTATATCTCAGTGCTCAGCCTGCCTCCCTACATAGACCAGAGCTCCAGGTTCTCTTGGATCTTCTTGGTGTAGAACTCCTCGACCTTTTGCACACCCAGCTCATCCAATCCGGCGAGGAAGTCATCATATGCCTTGTCAAACTGGTCTGCAGGTGCCATGACGATCTGCGGAACGGTCTTTAACGTGTAATCCCATACCTTCTGATTGATGACGTCGATCGTGGGATCGTCAATCGCAACCATCCACAGATAGCCCCAGACCTTGGTCGGATAAGTATCCTGTGCCGGGAACAGATCTTTCCATATGTTCACTCCATAATTGGATAACACTTCCTTTTCAACCTCATTGTAGATCGCTCTGATATCCTCTACGCTCATATCCGGGACGATGTAGTTGCCAGTTGAATCGATGTGGTTGTTGGGAAGCCTCGGGAACGGATATCCGTAAAGACCGATTCCTGTCTTTCTTGAAAACGACGGGTCCTCTTTGCGAGCCTTGTCGACCTCAGGCAAGAACACCCTTCTCCCGTTTTCGTCGTACGTCCAGTGCTCACCTTCGATACCCCAGTGCCTCAAGACACACGCCTCTTCTGTGACCATCCAGTCGAGGAATTGGATTGCCTTTACCGGGTCCTTGCACGCTGTCGTAATCGCGATGCCCCATCCACCGGTATATCCGGCATCGACATCAGGAGGGCACTGCTGGATGTCCTCGCTGACGGTGATCGGGTAACGGCCATACAGGTACTCATACTTACCCGCCTGCCTCAATGCTGCCAGAGGCTCCATGATGTCCCAGTCGGCGTCTATGAGTGCCAGGACTCTACCTGTGGCGATCTTGGCCTTGTACGTATCATACTTTTGGACAAAGGTCTCTCTGTCTAGAATTCCCTTGTTCCAGAGGCCGTTAAGCCATCTGAAATACTCTCTTTCGACAGGCCTCTTGTAGTGGCTCATGACCTGGAGCGTCTCAGGGTCGACGTAGTACTCACCGTCGTCAGGAGCGCCGGTGGCTTGGAAAGCCGGGTTGCTCACAGAGATGACCGTCCTCCAGTCATCGGCAATCAGCGTGATCGGAATCGTAGGCAGGCCGTCCGTGGTCGGATGCTTCTTGTAATACTCGACAATGGCGTTCTCGAAGTCCTCGATTGTCCTCAATTCAGGATACCCGAGCTCCTGGACGACCCTGTGCTGGATCATGAATCCACCATCGACATCGACTACTGCGTCAGTGCCGGTTCCCCAAGCTCCAAGGCAGTAGATGTGTGGATCATCTTTGGACCACCTCAGTCTCGCTAGGTTCTCGCCATAAGCCGCCTTGAGATTGGGAGCATATTGCTCGATCAAATCGTCCAGGGGTATTAGGGCTCCCGCCTCCTTTAGCAGAGTCAGGTCACCCTTGGCATAGATGAGATCCGGGTAATCGCCGCTAGCCACCATCAGCTGCAGCTTGTCTACTCCGGCAGAGCCGATCGGGTAGTCTAGCTGCAGCCTTACACCAGTAGCCTCCTCGATCTTCTTTGCAACGGGGCTGGTAAACCCGTCATCAGAGGCTGCACTTCCGTCAGCAGTGTAGAACTTGAACACAGTTACATTGCCTGCAGCCGTGCTCACCATAGCCAGGCAAAGCACCAGCAAAGCTCCAATCAGCAAGCCAAAGAACAACCGATTACGCTTCACTTAGTCTGCCTCCTTTCGGAAAATACTCAAACTCGACACCAGCTCTAACGTGTGACCAAGAGACTACAGAACGCATCAACACCTCCTGTTCAGTTGGCTTTCTGTTGCTCTTGATGCTACTTACTCGTTAGACGACCGCCGAGCTTATCGGCAGCTCTAAGATCCCTTTACAGCGCCGATTGTCATGCCATGGATGAAGTACTTCTGAACAAATGGATAGACAAACAATATGGGCAACGTAACGATAATCGTCATCGCCATCCGCAGAGACTCAGGAGTGACCTTGATCACCCGAGTCGGATCCAGGAGACTGTAGTAGTCTATACTGGCGGTGGTCTGAGCAGACGACATGATCTTTTGAAGCTCAAACTGCAAGGTGGTCAATCGAGGGTTGCCGCTGCAGTATAGATACGTGTCAAACCAGGAGTTCCAGTGGCCGACAGATATGAACAGGCATATGACAGCCATGACCGGCAAGCAGAGAGGCAATACGATTTTCCAAAAGATCACTAGATCATTGGCGCCGTCAACCATTGCCGACTCACTGAGTTCGTCAGGGATGCTGCCGTCTATATAGGAACGAATAACGATCACGTTAAAGGGGCTTATCAATCCGGGGAGGATGTATACCCAGAAGTTGTTCATGAGCTTAAGGTGCCGGATGAGCATGTAGTCCGGAATCAGTCCTCCGCCAACATACATCGTTATTACAAACATGACTGTTACCAGCTTGCGAAACATGAAATCCCGTCTGCTGATCACGTATGCAACAGCTGCAGATGCGATCGCTCCGGTCACCGTTCCGATCGAAGTGCGCAAGAGTGTAATAACGGTCGCCCAAGGGATCTGCTGGTATTTCAAAGTCTCTTTGTAGTTGATCAGTGTAAACTTGCGAGGCCATATCGAAATACCGCCTCTGACAGTATCCATCGGGTCATTGAGAGACAAAGCTAGGACATGCAGGAATGGATACAGTGTGACGACGATCAAGAGACACATCAAGAAACAGTTCACCACGTTGAACACTCTGTCTCCCAAACTCTGTTTCGCCATACCTATCTCTCCTCGAGGTCTCGGATTCCATCTGAACGCCCTTCACTTCAAGATCGAGGTCTTAGCATGACCAAGAGTTGAGTTGCAGCAAGTGGAGTCTAAAAGCCTAGATCAGTGGGTCGCCCGCCTCAACCAATCGCAGTCAGATAACTCTATATCCGGTCAGTTTCTTGCTCAACGAGTTGGCCAAGGTCAAGAGCACCAAGCTGACCACTGACTTGAACACACCTGCAGCGGTACCGAAAGAGTACCGCCCGGTCCCCAATCCGTAGTTGAGTATGTAGAGGTCTATGACGTCTGCTACGTCCCTGGTAGATGCAGTCCTAAGTAAGAATTGCCTCTCAAAACCGATGTTGATGATGTTGCCTATCGACAGCACGAGAAGCACGACAATTGTAGGCATGATGCCCGGCAGAGTAATGTGCCACATCTTTCTAAACCTGCCTGCGCCGTCTATTGTCGCAGCCTCGTACAGCTCCGGTGATATTCCTGCAATAGCAGCCAGGTACACAATGGAGTTCCACCCCATCTCCTTCCACAGGTCCGTAAAGACGACAATCCACCAGAAATACTTGGGCTCCCCCATAAACGCGATGGCCTGATCAATCACGCCGAGCGACAGCAGGATGTTGTTGACAACGCCTAGCGGCGACAAGATACGGAACACGATGCTGGCGATGACGACCCAAGAAACGAAGTGTGGAAGATAGGAGACAGTCTGTACGATGCGTTTGAACCGCTTGTTGCCCAATTCGTTGATCAAAAGCGCCAATAGGATAGGAATAGGAAATCCGATAGCAAGCCCGAGAAAGCTCATGGCCAGGGTATTCCTCATCGCTCTGTAGAAGTCTCTGTCCTTGAAGAGCTCAACAAACTGCTGAAGCCCTACCCACTGTTGATCGGTGATAGGCTTCCAAGGCTTGTAATCCTGAAACGCCATTAGCCATCCCCAGAGAGGAACATACCTAAAGATGATTACCCAAACGACGAAAATGAAGACCATCATTATGAGGTATCGTTGACGGTGCAAAAGCTTCAACAGATGTCGCTTTTTGGGAGCGGTCGGAACGGTAGGATGATCGGCAACTGAAGAACTACTCACTGTAACCCACCTTTGCTCTGAAGCCGTTTTGCTGGCGCTAGGTCAGCACGAACGGCTTCCTAAACGCTTAGGCGAAAGCAAACAAGGTTACGAGTGTTGCTCCGTTGGCTGTGACAAGATCGTGTTGCCGCGGTCTTGCTTCGAGAGGCGGTGCAAATCGTGCTCTGAAATCTCGAAATCGCACACTAAGGTAGTGGTTGCGGATTGACTAAACCCGGAGACGTAATCCTAGAAGTACGATATGATCATACCAGAGCAGCAAAACTCTGTCAAGGACGCCGGACAACCCAGAACACCGGATCGAGGGCGAAGAGTTTCGCCGCTCATATACAGTATTTGCATCCCCTGGCCGATCTCCTTCATCATGACATGTGTCTGAAACAGCGTTTCAAAACCAGACTCTAAAGGTCTTGATCTCGTACGGCTTGATCCGGAATGACAGCTTGCTGCGAGAGAACCCGACTGTTTGGATAGGCTTCTCCATCAGGTCGCATTCTTCGATCGCTTTTACCGGGTAGGGGAACTCCACCTCGACGCTGTCGCGGCGGTTGCCGTACTCATAGAAGCGAAGCACTGTGGAGTCGTCATCCTCAGCCTTCTTGACGGTCTCCAGGATCGTGCTTCCCGCCTCTACCGTCGCGAGTGCGCCCTCAGCCGGAAGGCCTCCTCCCGGTCCGTCTGAAACAGCCGCCAGCAGCTCGAAGTTGAGGTCATAAGCCTGTTGGACCGTCTCGCCTTCGAACCAGTCACCAGCGTGCGGGTATATGCTATAGGTAAACAGATGCTCTCCCTGATCAGCCATAGGATCTGGCTCAACGCCCGACTTTATGAGAGTCAGCCGCATCACGTTGTTCTTGATGTCGTACCCATACTTGCAGTCATTGAGCAGGCTGACGCCGTAGCCGCGCTCGGACAGATCCGCCCACTTGTGCCCGACAGTCTCAAACCTTGCATAGTCCCAGCTTGTATTCCAGTGAGTCGGTCGCTCGACGTTTCCAAACTGGATCTCGTACGTCGCCCTGGCTGCCCTGACGTCTACAGGAAACGCCACCTTGAGCAGGATCGAGTGCTCTCTCCAGTCAACTCTCGTTCGGAAGTCGATCCTGCGGCTGTCTCTGCGAACTACCATTCGCTGCTCGATGGTCGAGTCAAGCAGTTTCCACAGGAACCGAATGACCGCCTGCTCAGGCGTGTGCGACTCGACTTCCCACTCTACCAGATCATCAACAACTGTCTCTTTCTCCTGGTAGTACAGCTCTATGTTCCAAGCGTCATACCGCATCGGCCTGTCTTCGAAGGCCTGGAACACATTTGCCGCCTGTCCTGGTGGGATCACTTCGCGACCGTGTTCCTTGTCGTAGAGGGAGACTATCTGTCCAGCCCTGTTGAGCTCGATCCTGAAAAAGCGGTTCTCGGCGCACCTGCCATTGACTGTCACACCGTCGTTGCCGGCTATGGATGGAGTCCTCTGCGTGACGTCTGACGCCTGAACCAGCGAGAAAGCCCGGTATCCCAGACCGGGCACGCTTGGGACATCGATCTCAGGCTCAATAGTCCAGTGGTCGTCTCCCCTCAACTGTTCGAAGCTTGCACAGAATCTGCCATGTTGCTCGTAGTAGTTGCGCTGCCTGTAGTAGAGCCGCCTCAGTTCCCACTTGATGAAATCATCAGGAGGTATAGTGAACTCCGCTGGCCCGACAGAAAAGTGCAGGTACCCCCAAAGCTCCGGGTAGTGCATATTGACTATTCCCATAGGTGACCAAACCCAATTGCTCTCAGGAAAAGGACGTCCGGTCGCAGGATCTATCTCCTTGCAATACCGGCCGTCTCTGACAACCACTGACCACTCCACTCTGGAAAAGTTGATCCGCCAAGTATCTCCCACTGTCGGCTGCCTGCCCTCTGATGCGCATTCCTTGAGTACAGACCAAGGCAGGGCTATCTCGACACTCCAGCCTCTGTTGTCTGCATAGGGATTGTTTATTTCTCCATCAATATGTACTGCAGTCTTCAAGCCTCTGATGTCCCACGAATTGATCGGAGGCCCGCCATCGCGATAAGGCTTGGGCAGGAGCAGGTCCCAGACAGTGTTGAGGGCATTGATCTCTAGTTCGTAGTAGTTGTGAGTGTCGCCGTCAGGGTCAATAAACACCTCGAAGTCATTATCATAGAAGATCACTGCGTCACGCTCAGTGATTGTCGCCCAAATCTCATCTTCCTGAAGGTAGGCTCCTATGTAGAGATATTCGTCATCCCAGAGCATCTTGACTCTGGTCTGCTTGGCTGGTCTGGGTCTTGCATCTCCCTCGATATCGACGAAATCCTCTGTCCAAGGAGCTTGATCCCAAAACGGCTTGTCCAGCCGGCCGTCTATCAGTAGAGCGGAGGTAGCTCGGCGGCAGATATAGACGCGAGGGTTGTAGTCGATGACAGGTTCGGGAACGCCACTCCATCTCAGTGATTCCACGCCAATCACTCCAGTAGCGTCGTTCGGGAAGGAATATGTTCGGCACAGGTTGAATTTAGCTAGTTGTCTGATATTTATACCATTCCAATTTGAGAATTACGACGGAGAAGTCGGATTTCCTTCACCAAGCCTATTGTCCAACAACAGTGTTCCGTCGGTCGCGAAGTTCAGAAGTTGGAGCGAAGCGCATGCATAGTCACAGACCCTTCATAATCGGTTACGTAGAAGATCAGGCCCTATGCTCAGTCACAGAGGACGACGCCCGCAAGCTGACTCATATCAATGTCGCCTTCGGCCGCGTGGTTGACGGCAAGGTACGCGTCTCTAGGACCACGACCCTGGACTACATACAGACCCTAAAGACCTACAACCAAGACCTAAGGGTTCTCCTCTCTGTCGGCGGGTGGGGCGCAGGCGGGTTTTCTGAATCCGCCTCGTCTGCGAAGTCGCGCAGCCAACTCGCTGCTTCAGCTGTTGAGCTGGTGCGCAGATATGGGCTGGACGGCATAGATCTGGATTGGGAATACCCATGCTACTCGGTTGCAGGGATAGCGTCGCACCCACAAGACAAGGAGAATTTCACACTGCTCATAGAGGAGTTGAGAAACAAGCTGAACGCTCTAGGACAGAACGACGGCAGGCACTATCTCTTGACTATTGCCGCAGGTGCCGGCCAGTACTACGTAGACGGGACGCAGATGGATGAAGTTCAAGAGCACCTCGACTACGTCCTGCTGATGACATACGACATGCGCGGCGGTTTCCAAACACTCACCGGGCATCATACCAACCTCTACACACCGACTGGAGACCTGTTTAGGATAAGCGTGGATGCGTCCGTTGAGATCTTCCGTTCTGCCGGGGTTCCTGCTGACAAAATAGTGATAGGGGCCGCCTTCTATTCGCGGATGTGGAGAGATGTACCCAACAGGAACAACGGCCTGTTCCAAAACAGTCCGGGAGCAGGAGGGTACGGCCCGTCATACGCGGATCTCGTAGCCAACTACATCAACAAGAACGGTTATACACGTTATTGGGACGCCGAAGCACAAGCTCCGTATCTCTTCGACGGCACCAACTTCATATCCTACGATGACGAAGAGTCCATCAAGGCCAAGTGCGAGTATATCAAGAAGCACGGCCTAGCAGGAATCATGTTCTGGGAGTACAGTTGCGACCCCACCCGTACCTTGCTAAACACCATGTTCACTGCATTGCGCTAGCAAGCGCTGCGGGTTTTCCGATGTCAAAAACCTTTTCCGTTGAACGAATCTGCCCCATTTCGCGTGACGAGAGTCACACAGACTGACGCGTCAAGGGGAAGGCGTCAGACGGCACCTTCAAGCATTCACATACGGCCGTTCAAGTACACTATTTGCTCGCCCTAGCAAATCTCCTCTATCCGAAGCTCGTCTTGCAGCAGATTTTGACGGACCCCGCTCACAGCGCATCGCTTACAACTCTCTACTGGATTGACTGTCCTTGACACTCCTCTAGCCCGAAGGTATAACGGAAGTAGGGTCGAGGTTGGCCAGTCTACTTCGACTGCATTTCTGAGACGGTGCAGTCGCTTAGGGAGGTCTCTATCATGCAGCAAAAACCTTCAGACTGCCATGCATCACAGACCTTGTCCAAACGTCCAATCGGCAGCACCCTACAACTCAATGATCGAGAGTACTTCGAAACTCGTGGACTCAACGTTCTAGTCTTCAGCAATTGGTATGACGGCCTTTTCAGCGATGCAAAGATGAGCGGTATAGAGCTCATACACCACGAGGTCCGGACAGCCACCAACGGAGACGTGAGATTGAGCCCGACTCCTGGACAGTGGGACCCGGTCCCCACATTCCTGGACCGAAAGGTCAATGTAGAAAACTCCCGCATAGAGGCATTTCTTGCGTATCCCGATTACAACTTCAGATACTCGATAGACGCTCATCCAAGAGCGGATGGAATAGTGATCGGGCTAAACTTGGAAAGCCCGCTGCCCAAAGAGCTGATAGGCCGTGCAGGTCTCAACCTGGAGTTTCTCCCCTCGGCGTATTTTGGAAAGACATTCATCGCATCCGGCCGAACGGGCCTATTTCCTCGGTATCCCACAGGGCCGACCAGCAGATCATCCGAAGGCGAGGTCCAGCCGGAGCCGATAGCAGTGACCAGAACTCTAGTCCTGGCACCCGAAGATCCAGAACGCAGAGTTACGATCAAATCCGACGATTCAGACCTGATGCTGTACGACGGCCGCAACTACGCACAGAATGGATGGTATGTAGTCAGAAGCCTCATACCCGCCGACAAGTCGGGCAGGGTGATAGAGTGGTTCATATCCGCCAACACGATCAATGGATGGACGAAGGCGCCTGTGATCGGCCACTCCCAAGTCGGTTACCATCCAGACCAGACAAAACTGGCTGTCATAGAGCTCGACAAGAACGACGAACCGCTCAAGGCTGCTTCGGTCCTAAGGGTGACGGAAGAAGGCGAGTTCGTGACCGCTCACTCGGGGCCTGTCAAGCCCTGGGGCAACTACCTCCGCTACAACTACCTCACATACGACTTCTCATCTGTGAGAGAGCCGGGTATATACGTCATTGAGTATGGCAATACCCGTACACTGCCGTTCCGGATAGCTGAAGACGTTTACGAAGACACGTGGCACGCTACTCTCGACGTGTTCTTTCCTGTACAAATGGACCACATGGAGGTCCGAGAGGCCTATAGAGTCTGGCACGGAGTCTGTCACTTGGACGACGCTCGTCAAGCTCCCGTAAACCACGAGCACTTCGACTTGTACGCTCAGGGCCCGACGACAGACACTCCGTACAAACCCGGCGAGCACATCCCCGGATTGAACATCGGAGGCTGGTTCGACGCCGGAGACTACGACATCCGAACACAGACCCAGTATAACACCGTGCTCCAGCTGGTTGACGTCTGGGAGACTTTCAAGATCACAAGAGACGAAACGACTGTTGACCAGAAAAGGCGTTACGTGGAGATCCACTCACCTGACGGGATCCCGGATATCATCCAGCAAATCGAGCACGGGACCCTGGCCTTGATCGCACAGCACCGTGCAGTTGGCCACGCCATCTGTGGGATTGTCGAGCCGTATCTACAGCAATACACTCACCTGGGCGACGCTGCGACAAAGACAGACAATCTAGTCTACAACCCAAGCCTAGCAGAAGGCGAGACCGACGGCTTCACCAGTGGAACCCCAGACGACAGGTGGGCGTTTACCACTAAGTCAACTCCACTCAACTACGGTTCCATAGCTGCGTTGGCAGCTGCCAGCCGTGCCCTTAGAGGATACAACGACGATCTGGCTGATGAGTGTCTCGATACCGCGAAGCGGGTCTGGGAAGAAGAGCATCAACATGAGCCTGACATCTTCAAGCACGGCAACACTACGGGCGGCAACCTCGAAGATGAGGAGTTCAGAGCTGCCGTGCAACTCCTGATCACAACCAAAGATCAGAAGTATGCCGAGAGAATCAAGAAACTCTGGCCTGTGATGGAGCGCAATCTCTATAGAAGCATAGTGCCGGCACTCCAAGCAGCTCCTTTTATGGATGAGCCCTACAAACAACGACTGAGAGCCATAGCCGAGCAATATGACAGACTCGTTGAAGACCTCAAAAAGCAAAACCCGTTTGGCGTTCCTATCACAGGAGGAGGATGGGCGGGCGCCGGCGCAGTGATCCACTTTGGAATAGTAACATACATGCTACACAAGGCTTTCCCTGATCTAGTTGATCCGGAGCCGGTGTTTAGGTGCGTAGACTACATACTCGGATGTCACCCTGCGTCCGACGTATCGCTGGCCTCCGGCGTTGGCGCCTTCTCAAAGGAAATAGCCTATGGCAGCAACAGAGCCGACTTCTCCTTCATCGCAGGAGGCGTCGTTCCAGGCATACTCATCTTGAAGCCAGATTTTCCGGAAAACAAGCTCGACTGGCCGTTCCTGTGGGGAGAGAATGAGTACGTCGTCGATCTGGGTGCCCATTACCTATATCTGATGAACGCAGTGAACGACTTGGTGAACAGGTGAGGTTGCCTACCATAACAAAACACAAAAAGACTGCGGATTCTGACGCACTCAGTTCAGGATCCGCAGTCCTGATTTGTACCCGGCAGGGTAGGTACCGCCCGTGATCGAGCGATAGGCCTGTTGGTCGATACGACTCTCTGCTGCCAGGCTAGGCCCGCCGCGCATCAGCACCTCCAGCAGGGCGATGCAAACAGACTTGGCCGCGCCCCTCACTCTGCATCACCTCAGGCTCGAGTCATCACAGCGATAGCAGCGATAACGTTGCCTAGGGCATGCATTATGCATCCAGGAAAAATGCTTCCCGACCTCAGCCTCAGCCAGCCCAAGACCAAGCCGGACACAAAAGGGGCTAACAAAGCTTGTGGCCACATCCTGACATCTACGGTCATCAACAGCACATGTGGCACAACGAAGATAGCGGCTTGAACAGCGTTGGCTACCCACAACCGCATTCGCCTACCAAGGACACCTGCAATCAGACCGCGGAAGAAGAACTCCTCTCCTAACCCGGTTTCTAGCACTCCGAACCTTAGAGCAGACAGAAGACTAGATCCCGTCAGTGTCTGACCGACAAATCTGCTCAAGGCGAGGTTCTCATGATCGAGCACTTCCGCAGGAACCGTCCTCAAGATCAAGAACGGCAAGACTGACGTCGCGATGCCGAGCCCAACTGCTCCCAAGTAGTAGTTCCTCTCCCCAAGAGTCAGCCCTAGCCGCCCTGCAATCTCCTTGCCGCTTGCTCTTTCCACAAGACCCACCACAATACTGTAAATGGCCACAGGCACTAAGTATATGGCCAAAGAGGTCATTACGATCCCTCCCTCACAGCGTCGCTGTCTCAATCTAGGGGGTTTACTGCCCCTGCTCCGCGGCCTCAATCCTTGCGACTCTGATCAACTGCAACCCGACACCAAGCTGTTGCGGCGCCGAGCTGCTCACAAACTACTTCACGCCTCTCTCGTTGAAGAACTGGCTATACTGTTTATCCACTACTTTGATATGGTTTTGCAGCCAACCGCTAAGAAACTGCGCTACCTTTATAGACAAGCCCAGTCGCCCTTGTTCCAGCTCACTCTTGAACTCATCAACCTTGCCGACGAAGTAGTCATGTTCATTTTTGTGCTTCTCAGCATCGGGATAGCCGTGCTCGGCAAAGAGCTTCTCCTCCGAGGCGAAGTGTGTTCTTGCGTATTGATGCAGCCCGGCAATGACTTCGCTCAAAGCGTCTTTGCCTTTGCCCTGAAGCATGGCGTCGTTTAGCTCGTTGATCATCTGTATCAGACGCTGATGCTGAGCATCGAGCTCCCTGACGCCGACACTCAACTCATCCGACCACTGGATCAATGCCATAGCATCACCTCCGCCGCGCTGTTTCGACGAACAGGGTTCGAACCCTTCAATCGGTGCACTCCCCAGTCGGTGCAGGTCCTCACACACGACCCGGTGCGTGTCGTCCCGCAGGCGCAGAACCACCCTCAATCCGATGTGCGGTCCCCAGCGGATGCGGACACGCTATCTTACGCCCCGCTCATTGAAAAATTGTGTATACTGCTTGTCTACGACCTTGATGTGATTCTTAAGCCAGTCACTGAGGAACTGCGAGACCTTGACAGTTACCCCTAGCCTTCCCTCGTCGTTTTCGCGCTTGAACTCGGCTACCTTGCCGATGTAGAAATCGTGCTGTTTCTTGTGGCTCTGTGCAAAAGGATACTCGTATTCGGCAAATAACTTCTCCTCTGCCGAGAAGTGAGTTTTCGCATACTCCTCAAGTCCGGTGATGATGTCGTTCAGAGCCTCTCTGCCCTTGCCTCTAAGCATGGCGTCGTTCAAATCGTTTATCATCTCAAACAACCGCTGGTGATCGTCATCAAACCGCTTGACGCCGACACTGAGATCCTCCGACCACTGGATCAACGCCATAGGATCACCTCCGCCGCGCTGTTTCGACAAATAGAGTCCGAACCCTTCATCCCAATAAAAAAGGAAACGGGTCGGACGGCTTGACTCTGCCCGCCCCGTTTCCCTTTATCCTATGTGTCGGTTGATATCGGCTATGCCACCTAGCGCAATCCTTCTCTCAACGAGGTCCAGTACAGCCGGCCCGAGCCTATAAATGACCCGGCAAACAACACGAGAAACAGCAGCGCGCCTGTCCAGCCGAAGTGCAGTACGGTGCGGCCCGTTAGTGTGCCGAGTGCATTCATGGCCATAGTCGAGTGGACCAGTCCGACCACGAACGGCAAGAAAAAGATCACTGCCATCTGCCAGAGCGCCTGTCCGCGCAGCTCCCTATCCGTCACGCCGATTTGCTTAAGCCTGTACGCGTACTTGCGGTCCTCATCTATGTCCGCCAGCGCGTATGACCCCTTGCTCCTCCGCTGCTCGAGATAGAAGCTGTAGGGCAAAACCACGATGTCGGTCTTCTTGTCAATGAGCCTGCCCCGCAGTCCGACCACACTTCTGTGCATCATGGAGCCTACACCGTGCCTCTCGAGTGCTCTTTCGACTGCCTCTATGCCCGGTTGCTCAGAAGCAACGCCATATTGCGCCAGCTGAATGGGGTTGGGATGGCTCGCCAGAGCGTCTTCCATGGTCAAAGCATATAGAGTAAAGATGGTGCCAACCGCAGACAGTATCACGGCTACCAAGATCGCAACAGCAGCCAGGACGCGGTAGTTGTCCTGTATCTTGTACGCCAGTTGGCTCACGGTCAGAAACGGCCAGGTGCGATAGTACAACCTGTCAGTGCCGTGAATCCAGTTCAACAAAGCAATACTGGCTTCGCGCATCAAAAAGACAGTGCCCACAGAGACCATCAGTGTCACGGGCACGACTCCTGCAACGACTGTAAAAGGGTCTGGTGAACTTGCCCACCGATATCCGCCAATCGTCAATAACAGACCGAGGGCCAACCGAAGGAAAGAGAACCTCGGAGTAGCCTTGGGCTTGCGCACTGATCGGACTAGCTCCACTACACTGCGGCGCAGCACCATATACGTAGAGGAGATAGCCACCACAATGAACATAGCGCCAAATACTCCGATCGTATGCAGCCAGACATCGGCCCGCGCGCTAAACGAAAGCTGTCTAGGCAACTGCATCACGGCTGATATACCCATAAAAAACAGCTTGAGCAGGAGGAAGCCTACGCCTAAGCCCGCTGCAATAGACACTCCCGCAATGAGCAAGTGCTCACCAAGGATCACCTGGGCTAGCTGTCTCTTCGACACTCCGAGGAGACTCAGCAACCCCAGCTCCTTCGTCCTAAGGCGCACAAACGACGAACTCGAGTACAGCAAAAACAAGAAGGAGAAAATAACGATCACAACTGCAGCCGCCCTCATACCCTGCACAGCAAATCCTGAATACGCATATCCGCCTTGAAGGTCAGGGTGCTTGGATAACGCAGTGTAGAGGAAGTAGACCATCACAGTGAACGCAGTGCTTGTCAGAAACGCGACATACCTGCGCCAGTCGCTTCGGAAGAACTTACAAGCTATCTGCCAGGTGCTCACAGTACCCACCTCCCATCTGCGACAGCGCGTCCATTATCTGCCTAAAGAACATCCTCCTGTCATCCCGTTTGTGCATTTCAGCATACAGCCGACCGTCGCGGATGAAATAGACATTCTGGCAGAAGCTTGCTGCAAACGGGTCATGAGTGACCATGAGAATAGTGGTTTCGACAGTAGAATTGATCAAAGTAAAGGTATCCATGAGCGCCCGTGCAGAGCGCGAGTCGAGATTGCCCGTCGGCTCATCTGCCAAAATCAGCGCTGGCTCGTGAACGATAGCGCGTGCAATCGCAGCTCTCTGCTGCTGGCCCCCAGATACTTCGTATGGGAAGCGGTCCAAGAGCGCCTCGATCCCCAATTGCGTAGAGATTTCCTTGACACGCTTCTTGATAAATGAAGGCGGCTTGCGGTCAAGCACCAAAGGAAGGGCGATGTTTTCCCCTATGCTCAAGCTGTCCAGCAGGTTGTAGTCTTGAAAGACAAACCCGAGTTTCTTGCGGCGAAAGGCAGCAAGTGCCTCGCCCCTTAACTTCGAGACGTTGACTCCATCCACCCAGACGGTTCCGGAAGTGGGTGTGTCAATGGTGGCCAGCAGGTTTAGCAGAGTTGTTTTACCGCTGCCAGAAGGACCCATAATCCCAACAAACCTGCCTTTCTGCACCTCGATCGAGAGGCCGTCGAGCGCCTTGGTCTCTGTCCGTCTGCTGCTTCCATCGCTCCTTTGACTCTAGACGAGTACTTAATCGCATTGCTTATGACCTGCTGCAAAACGAAGCGGAGCCACTTCGAGTCGCTGACGACGCTGGGCCAAGCGCATTCATTGTCTTGGCCGTCTATGATCTTTGGGAACACCTGGTAGGCAATGAACATGTGGCGATTGTCATTTATCAGCTGCCGGACAAGTGACAGCAAGTCGACACGCTCAGGAGTGAAATCCGCAGAGAAGTCCTCGAGCCTGACCATGTTGAGCATCATCTGGATTGAGCTGTTCAGCCGTTGGTTTTCTTCGGCTATGCTATCCAAAGTCTCGGCCAGGCCCGCCTCTATTGGAAGCTGCTTCGCCTTTTGGATCTCCAGGTCAATGACTGAGACAGGGGTCTTCATAAGGTGAGCCCACTGGGTGATTAGATGCACATTCTGTTGGCCTCTGTTTCGTTCTTGTGCGAGTTCAGTCGTAAACCTCGCATACAGCTTGGACCATGCGTCCCTGAAGACTCGCTGCTCCAGGGTCCTTGGCTCGGAGAGAAGAGCCAGCCTGTCAAGAGGTTCGTCTGACTCTATGGTCTCAAGGCGCCTCATAAAGGACACCTGCCTTCGATAATCTACAAGCAAAAACACAAGCAGTCCTGCCAGGCCGAGAGCCCACAGATAAAACACATTGGCCAGGTCCAGGCTGGCACCTGAAAACAACAGGTCTAACTGAACGACAACCACGATTAGCGTCCCAAAACCGATGTAGAGCGCGATGTACAAAAATCGGTCCACCAAGAAAGACCGCAGGTTCATCTAGACACCACTCCAATCACAGACTGAGACGATACCCTTGGCCACGCCTTGTCTCAATGGCTTGTCCCAAGCCCAACTCGTCTAAGCGGCGACGCAGTCTGGAGACATTGACAGTGAGGGTGTTGTCGTCGACAAACTCCTCGTCGTCCCAGAGCACATCCAGCAACTCTTCACGGCTGACTATGGTGCCATTTCGCTGCGCAAGGATCCAGAGGAGCTCCAACTCCTTTGCTGTGAGTTCTACCCGCACATCTCCCCGGCTTGCACTGCTGTCAGCCCGGTTTATGACCACATCTCCGATTGCAAGCACATCAAGAGGCTTGCTTACAGCGTATTCTCCATAAGTTCGCCTCAGCAGGCTGTTTATCTTTGCGATAGCTAGTTCCAGGTTAAACGGCTTGCTGATATAATCGTCTCCACCGCTCTCGAGCGCACGTACTTGGTCCACATCTTGGTCTCGAGCAGATACAAAGATGATAGGCACCTTTGATAGAGTGCGAATTTGCCGACACCAATAATAGCCGTCGAATTTGGGTAGGTTGATGTCGAGCAAGACTAAGTCAGGTTGGCTGGAGCAAAAGGCTTCTTTGACGCGTGTGAAGTCCTCCACGATCAGAGCAACCATCCCATACCTCTCCAGCTCCTGAGCGAGGATCTTGGCGATCTTCTGATCGTCCTCAACAATCATTATTCTATAACCACTCTCTCCGCCCATCTCGATCTCCTCGGCATCCAGATTTCTTCGCTTAGTCTAAGCTCGTCTAGTCAGAGCTCACCGCTATGTCTAACACTTCTCCCCGTCGTAATTGAACATACTACAAGCCGATGCCAGTTACAACCGAGGGTGAACGAAAGCCATTTGCGTTGTCACAGCTTTTCGAGTTGTGATCGGCGTTGATGACAAATACTGGATTGGATCGCGCTAATAATATGTCAGACCCATAAGCCAAGTTCAGCACAAGATGAGGTTTTTTCTCGTCATATGCACTTGACCACATATGCAAGCAGGGCCTTATGTGTATGTGTGCGCGGAGGAGGCTACACGTCGCCCTCTGAGGAGCGAGTGGTAACCGT
>ERZ773359.688-NODE-688-length-48573-cov-11.810771_pt1 | contig 48573 bp, 42 predicted proteins | sample MGYA00374955_ERZ773359 | MGnify/ENA primary metagenome ERZ773359 (study PRJEB29098, sample SAMN04486028) | biogas fermenter metagenome | study: EMG produced TPA metagenomics assembly of the Biogas fermentation microbial communities from Germany - Plant 4 DNA1...
GTTAATCTATATTACAGGGTTTTAAGATTCGTTTTTCTTATAGCAACTTCTCAGAGAAGTAGTTCCTGATAATATCTGTTTATCAATTTAAGGGTTTACCCAAAAACAAAAGGTTAATAAATTTTTCTGCCTTTTTCATCGGGAATACCGCTTTTACGATAGAAATACGTGTTCACTACATCGCGCCATTCAATTGCATCCTCAATTTGAGTGTTCAATCTGTCAAGCACATGCTCAAATCTTTCGGGATCAATAAGGTCCTTCAGCGAAAGCCATTTGGATTTAAACTCCCTGACCTGCTCAACCCCTTCAAAATGCGTGTCATAAATATGCTGTATTAAAGTTTTGCCAGACTTCAGCCGGTAATTATACGGTACACGGTGAAAGAACAGCAGTAGTTCTTCCGGACACGATTCAATATTGTCATACATATCTGCATTTCTTTTATGGTACTGGGCTGTATATCCCGTTCCCTTCACGGTTCTGTCCACACCAATGCCAAAACAGTCGGCCCTGTGATAAGTTCCCCATTTCGAGTATTCATAACCGTCAACACTTGGCCCGTAATGATGCCCGGGATTTACCATCCATCCTATTCCAAGAGGCGATGTATAATTTTCGTATGTTCTCCACGAGTTCAGAAGAATACTCTTTATATTTTTCACAACGGTTGGATGATCGGAGAACGTCAGTATTATCCACTCGTCGGTAATCCCATTCATGTCCATGTCCGGATTCCATGCAAGGCGGCCGTACCCGTACAGATTTGCCTGCGCAAGTATATGGCCTGTCCATGTTTCATCGTCTCCGATGTTTGAAACAGCCGCAATCCCGCAATATTTCTGCGGATATACCCTTCCGCTGATAATTCTTTTAACGGTTGAGCCTTCGCCCTTTGAATAAGTGTCAAAATCAAGTACTTCCTTCCACTGCGGGACAAGATAGCAGACATGTTTCTGCTGCCCGGTATATTCCTGCGTAATTTGCAGTTCAAGCATCTGGTTGGTTTTCTTAAGACCTCCGAATAAAGGCGACACCGGTTCCCTTACCTGGAAGTCCATCGGCCCGTTTTTTATCTGCAGTATTACATTGTCCAAAAACTCTCCGTCAAGCGGCATAAAATTATCATAGGCCGCTTTTGCCCTGTCGGTTTCCCTGTCGCGCCAATCCTGCAGGCAATTATAGACAAAGCACCTCCAAATAACAATACCGTTGAAAGGTTTTAACACTGATGCAAGCATATTGGCACCTTCCGCATGATTTCTTCCGTATGTAAAGGGACCCGGCCTGTATTCCGAATCGGCCTTTACAAGAAATCCTCCGAAATCAGGTATATAGCTGTATATTTCCTTAACCGTGCCGGACCACCATTCACGTACCGCCGTATCCAACGGGTCCGCAGTGGGCAATCCGCCGATTTCAACCGGGCTTGCATAGTTCACCGACAAAAAGACGGTAATTCCGTATTCCCTGAAGATATCGGCCAGGGCCGCCACCTTCGGCAGGAAAGTCTTTGTAATCATTCTTGTTTCATAATGGTGAACATTCACATTGTTCAAAACAATACCGTTGATTCCCACCGAAGCGAGCAATCTGGCATAATCCCTTATCCTTTTTTTACTTCTGACAAAATTGTTGTTTCTATAGAAAATGGAATTGCCGGCATATCCTCTTTCTATCGTTCCGTCCATATTGTCCCATTGGTTGACCATACGCAGCATATTTACAGGATTGTCAATGACATTCATCGATGAAACAGGCCTTTCAAGCTGCATGAGCCGTAAAAAGGTGAACACTCCGTACAAAATGCCTCTGCCGGTCTTTCCTGTAATAATAATGCGCTTATCATGGTTTTTAATTATAAAACCCTCATCACCGATATCATTAATTTCTTTTGATGAAAGGATATCAAAACGGTCAACCAATCCGATATTGATTCCGCCGCTGCTTTCAGATCCAGCAATACGGGGAGTTTTTCCAAGCATTTTGCTAATTCCGTACTTCAGTTCATACAGCGCGGCATCAATCGTTTTTGTTTCACCAAAAACAGAAATGCATGAAAAAGCTTTTTTGTATTCAATTAACAAATCTTTGTTTTTAATTTTCCTGTATCCCAGCCAGCAATTGTATGAAAGGTTTGTATCGCGTTTTACGGTACTCATAGTAAATCACCTGCGTTTTCGCTAACGCAGCCGCTCCTTTCTCATTTTATTCATTTGCTTTTCATTCCCGCTATAATACCCGTTAAATAACGGGAAAAACAGGTTGGTAAAGCCCAGCTATGCTCTTCGACAAGGCGTTTTAATGATATTATACAATATTTATTCACAAAGTTATATAAAACCTATACAAAAACTGATAAACGGTGACAAATGAAAAAACCCGCAGGGTTCCTTTTGTTTTATAGTTGACTATAAGCCCGTATTATGGTACTTTTAGCAGGAACGGTTTTTTATAAATTTGACGTCTTTTGGAGGTGCAAAATTTGAATTCACTGGTTGTTACTTTGGTTGGCATGTTTGTTGTATTCTGCGTATTGCTGCTTATTGTTCTGTGTATTGTTATTTATTCACGGCTAGTCCGGGGAAAGACACAAAAACCCGGTAGCGTTGGAAACAATTCCGCTGGATCCAATAATGCTGAAAATGCGGCATCTGAAAACGATACCTTTTCGCCTGCGGATAACATTAACCCAGAACTGTTAGCTGTTATTACCGCGGCGGTAGCTGCAAGTCTGCAGGGTACAAACATCAGGTATACGGTCAGATCGATAAAAAGAATTGGTCATACAACACCAGTATGGAATGTTGCCGGAAGGAATGAGTATATCCTTTCCAGGCTGTAAGTTTTTACGGTATAACGGAAGAATTTGTCTCGCTGCCCTGTTTTGGCGAAAGTGCCTACCCCTATAGCAGCAGGGCATACTATACAATTCACTATAAATATATATTAAGGAAGGTTATGCTCAATGTGGGACGATTTCATAAACACGATCAAAACACTCGCCGCTGAATCCGGTTTCGCGAACATTACTTTATTGCATCTTGTTTTGATTATACTTGCTTTATTCTTTTTATATCTTGCGATTGCAAAAAAATATGAACCACTGCTGTTGGTTCCCATTTCATTCGGAATGCTGCTGGCAAATCTTCCACTCGGCGAATTAATGCATCCTGAACTATGGGATGTACAGCCTTTGGATTACGGTGCAATTCTGCATAACGGGGGCCTGCTCGATTTATTATATCTCGGAGTAAAGCTTGGTATTTATCCCCCGATTATTTTTCTCGGTATTGGTGCGATGACAGACTTCGGACCACTAATCGCAAATCCGAAAAGCTTTTTACTTGGCGCCGCGGCGCAATTCGGCATATTCGGAACATATATAGCGGCTATGGCATTTGGTATTTTTACCCCGCAGCAGGCAGCTTCAATATCAATAATCGGCGGTGCGGACGGCCCTACCGCCATTTGGCTTACATCAAAGCTGGCTCCGGAGCTTCTCGGGCCTATCGCTCTTGCGGCTTATTCGTACATGGCGCTTGTGCCAATTATCCAGCCTCCGATCATGAAGGCGCTTACGACAAAAAAGGAACGCGAAGTTGTAATGAAGCAGCTTAGGCCTGTTTCACAGCTTGAAAAAATTCTGTTCCCGGTTGTTGTATGCGTGCTTGTAATACTTATTCTCCCTTCATCCGCGCCCCTTATTGGAATGTTTATGCTCGGAAACCTGTTCAGGGAAAGCGGTGTTGTCGGAAGGCTTAATGATACAGCCCAAAATGCGCTGATTAATATTGTTACAATCTTTCTCGGGCTGACGGTTGGTTCTACGGCAAGCGCGGATAAGCTCAGCCAGCCGGGATTCGGCCTTCAGGCTCTGCTTATTATCGGACTTGGCCTTGTGGCATTCTGCATTGGAACGGCTGCCGGAGTTTTATTTGGTAAATTAATGTATTTTTTCACCGGAGGAAAAGTAAATCCGTTAATAGGTTCTGCCGGAGTATCGGCAGTTCCGATGGCGGCGCGCGTTTCGCAAAAAGTCGGCCAGGAAGCGAATCCGCAGAATTTCCTGCTGATGCATGCCATGGGACCTAACGTTGCAGGTGTTATCGGTTCGGCCATTGCCGCAGGAGTACTGCTGTCGATCCTTGGATAATACTTATGTAAGATTAAAACTTTTACTTCTGAAAAAAGAGTTGATTTAAATGAAATATATAGTTCTATTGGGCGATGGCATGGCCGACTGTCCTGTTCCCGCTCTTGGGGGCAGGACTCCGCTTGAAGCCGCGAACAAACCAAATATGGATTATATTGCGCAAAACGGGGATATGGGCCTTGTTAAAACCATACCCGACGGGATGCCTCCCGGAAGCGACGTGGCTAACCTATCCGTTTTCGGATATGAACCTGATATTTATTATTCCGGGCGCTCACCGTTTGAAGCGGCAAGTATGGGTATATCGATGTCCGATACCGATATTGCGCTGCGATGTAATCTTGTGACGCTGTCGTCCGAAGAACCATATGAAGAAAAGACTATGGTGGATTACTGTTCCGGAGAAATCTCTACCGAAGAAGCACGAAAGCTTATCGAGGCAATATCTGCCGAACTCAATTCGGAGATTTTTTCATTTTACCCGGGTATAAGCTACAGGCATTGTCTTATCTGGAAAGACGGGAAGGACGGAGTTTCATTCACCCCTCCGCATGATATAAGCGGGAAAAAAATCGCTTCGTTTCTTCCGAAGGGAGAAAAAAACGACATTTTTATAACGCTGATGAAAAAAAGCGAAAAAATTCTAAAGAATCACCCCATAAATCAAATGCGCATAAAAAACGGGTTAAACCCCGCAACTTCGATATGGCTGTGGGGACAAGGAAAGAAACCGAAACTGAAACAGTTTGCAGAAAAATATAACCTTATAGGAAGCGTTATTTCAGCAGTCGATCTTGTGCGCGGGATTGGGATACTGGCAGGTTTAAAACCCGTTTATGTCGATGGAGCCACTGGAAATTTACATACTAATTATACCGGCAAAGCAAAAGCCGCGCTGAATGAACTTGAAAACGGCAGTGACTTCGTTTATATTCATGTGGAAGCTCCCGACGAATGCGGGCACCAGGGACTTGTCGAGGGAAAAGTCCAGTCGATTGAAAAAATTGATTCAGAACTGCTTGCGCCCCTTTTAGACGGGCTTACAAAATGGGATTACTCTATACTGCTGCTTCCTGATCACCCGACCCCGATTTCAACCCGGACACATTCATGCGAGCCAGTGCCGTTTGCAATATACAGAAACACCGGCGGTATGCGCTCAAACAATACCTTGCGGTTTACTGAAAAAGACGCCGCATCAACCGGTGTTTTTATTGAACACGGACATACGCTGATAGACAGGTTTTTAATCTAGATAATCATAAGAACTTACGGTATGACAATTCACCTAGCACAAAAAATGGTCCGGGGGTATAAATCCCGAACCACTTTTTTATTTTTTCTTATCTTACTCCTGTGCGTTAAGCACTTCTTTTGGAGGAATTTTCAATACCTGACCGACTATTATACTGTCGTACGGCGCCGGTATTTTATTGTATCTGCCGAGCCTTTCAACATATACCCAGTTGTCTCCGTAAAACTCTCTCGCAATTGATGATAGCGTATCACCGGGTTTTACAGTATACTCCCGGATTTCGGCTTGAGTAGGTTCGGGCGTAGGTTCAGGCGTAGCCTCGGGCGTGGCCTCCGGCGTAGTATCCGGCACTGGTTCATCGTCTGTACCGGGCGGCGGGGTTACCGTCAGGTTAATGCTGGTGTCAGGTGTTATGTCTTCAATTTCATTCAGTCGTTTATATATATTTTTTATTAACAGAACAACTATCAGAATGAGCAATATGGCCGTAAGCACGACACAGCCGTAATATATCAGGTTTTCGTATTTTTTAATGCCTCCCCTGTTTTTATATTTAAACGACGGGGGAGGAGCACTCTTTTTAAGTGCAGATACTTTTGATCTTTCCACTGATTTTTTCACAGTGCCGGTGCTGTAAGATACTCTTTCAATACGAACAACCATAGCAGTCATATCATCATCTGAACTGCGTTTTGCGGCCTCTGTAATTATACGGTAGGCAATATATGTACTGTCACTGCGCATTGAAAGAATATCCTCAAGATATTCTTCTCCGAGGGCGTTATAAACACCATCGCTTATCAAAAGGAACTTATCGCCTTCCATCAATTCCACGGGCTCGGACAACAGCATTAATTTTTCATCTTCATCCGCAGCCTTGTATTTTTCCTGGATGTTTTGGGCTTCTTCATCGGAAATAATACCGAGATCAACAAGCCTTTTTGACCTTGAACTGCCATCCGTCATATGTTTGAAAACATTACCGCGGCATAAGTATATATGGCACGTTCCATACGTAGAACCAACCGCTTTCCCATCGGAAAGCAACAACCCTGCAAAACCCATCTGCCTGGCAGGGTCGGTATCGGGTGCATTTCTCATATCGAGAAAACTGTCAAGGTATTTCCCCGTTTCCTGAACACGCGAAGCAAGCTCTCTTGTTTTGAAATCCAAATCCCCTTCATGGACGGATATTTTTTCGTGATATTTCCCAACCTCACGCAGTATTGAAAAACTTGCTCTCTGCTCATCATCGGAAAATTCCATATGATCGGCCACAGCGAAGAAAAATTCAGTTCCCCTGTTTTCCATAGATGCCTGCATATTATCAAGATGGTGTTCCGACAGAAATTTACCGTTCATATAGAAATCGTCACGGTTGGAATCTCTTTCATAACCTATGCGCGAATATACACACGCATTTATCTTTATTACATCGCTCATCTGGAATTCTCCTCTTTTCGACAGGATTTTGGATATTTCTGATGTTATCATATCATATGAATGAACCGGTTTCAACAAAAAAACAAGCCATTTGGAGCCGCCGCTACATTACAAAATTGTTTCACAGGCACTTTGTCTCCCAAGGAAGCGAAACACCCGAACCAGGACCCGCGGAAATATTGTTCATCTGCTGCTAATTGAACTATTGTCAATAATCCTTTATATGAGCAGCATACGGCGAACTAAAACCGCAAACATAGCGGGTGGTTCGGGTGCTTTCGGTGACGACGGGCGACATGCTTCAACACCCTGCTGCTTACAGGCAACTGTGGAGCGGGTTAATGAGCGACCCGGGATATGGAGACCTCTTCTTAAAAAATGAACAGGATCTGGAGCGTGTTGTTGGTACGTGCTTTGTCGCCCCAGGAACCCGAAACACCCGAACCAGGACCCGCGGAAATAATGCCAAACATTCTGCTTCCTGAACTATTGTACAATAACGTCAACAAGGAGCTTCATTTGCAAGAGCTATACAGTTCAGTTCGGGCAAGTCGAAACTCGCAAAAATGCTTTAAAATATTTCTTGCAGGAAGCATTTTTGCTCAGACAGTCGACTTGCTTATCCTTGCCCTGACTGTATATCTCTAAGCTGCATTCCGCTATAGTTTCCGTTATTGCACAATAGTTCATCCAAGTAGCTCACGGGAATTATACCGAAAACCAGCGGGTGGCTAACGGGTCGAGGCACTGCTGCCGCGTTCCAGTTGGTACGCGGCTCTGGTTCTGGTGACTTCGGTGACGACGGGTGACATGCTGCAACGCCCTGCTGCTTTCAGGTAAATGTGGAGCGTGCAAATGAGCGACCCGGGATATGGAGACCCTCTGGTTCGGGCGTTTTCGGTGACGGGCATTGACAAAATGTTGTTTTGGATTGTATACTCTAACCAGATGAATTTAATAAATATAAATCATACGACTGGCGGACAATGTGGGATACCACAGGGGAGTATGAGTTAGTAATAGCCGACCGCCTGGGCACTTTCGATAAGAAAGTGCCCTGTTTTTTTATCGACGTGAATGGAGGGGATTTCAATGAACCGTTATGTTGAATGGGAAGGTTTTAAACCTGGAAGCTGGCAAACCGGCATAGATGTCGGCAATTTCATACGCAGGAATTATACCCCTTATGACGGAGATGCTTCCTTTCTTGTGGGGCCGACCGAAAGAACAACTAAGCTGTGGAACCTATGCAAAGAACTTATTAATGAAGAAATAAAAAAAGGCGGGGTCCTGGATATCGATGCAAGCAAGGTGTCAAGCATTACGGCGTATCCTGCCGGCTACATAAACAGGGACCTCGAGGCAGTCGTTGGGCTCCAGACCGATGCCCCGCTTAAACGGGGCATATACCCGAATGGAGGTATACGCATGATCGAAAAATCATGTGAAGCGTATGATACCCCGCTGCCCGACGAAATCCGTGAAATATTCAGGACATACAGGAAAACCCACAACGACGGCGTATATGACGCATATACAAAAGAAATGAGAAAGGCACGACGCAGCGGTGTTATTACAGGGCTTCCCGACGCATACGGCCGCGGGCGCATTATCGGCGATTACAGGAGAGTAGCACTGTACGGCGTTGATTTTCTTATAAGGGAAAAGCAGCAGGATTTGGATACTATCCTTGACATGGATATGGACGACGAAGTGATTAGGCTTCGGGAAGAGGTTTCCGAACAGATACGGGCATTGAAGGATCTTTCGGCTATGGCCGCTTCGTACGGTTTTAATATATCAAGACCCGCGGGAAACGCGGCGGAAGCAGTACAGTGGACATATTTCGCATTCCTTGCGGCGATGAAGGAAACAAACGGGGCGGCAAACTCGCTCGGCAGGGTAAACACGTTTTTTGACATTTACATTGAGAGGGATCTCGCCAAGGGGCTTTTAACCGAAGAAACGGCGCAGGAACTGATTGATCAGTTTGTAATCAAGCTACGCCTTATACGCCATCTTCGTACGCCCGAATACAACGAGCTTTTCGCCGGTGATCCGGTGTGGATAACCGAGGCACTTGCGGGAATGTGCCGTGACGGAAGGCATATGGTAACAAAAACGACGTACCGTTTTTTGAAGACGCTTTTGAACCTCGGACCGGCTCCCGAACCGAACCTTACGGTTTTATGGTCAACGCGCCTGCCCGAACCGTTCAAATTGTTCTGCGCCGATATTTCAATGAAGACAAGCTCAATACAGTTTGAAAATGACGATATAATGAGGCCGATATACCAGGATGATTACGGTATTTCGTGCTGCGTTTCCGCGATGAGCCTCGGCAAGGACATGCAGTTCTTCGGTGCGAGATGCAATATGCCTAAACTCCTGCTTTTGGCACTTAACGGCGGCAAAGACGAAATTACCGGTGAACAGATTGCGCCCGAAACCGAAATATACCCGGATGAATACCTCGACTATAAAAAGGTTTACACAAGGTTCGTAAATTTGCAGAAATGGCTTGCAAGGCTTTATGTAAACACGATGAACGCAATTCATTACATGCATGATAAATACGCGTATGAAAGGCTCATGATGGCACTGCACGATACCCATGTGCACAGGTACATGGCTTTCGGTATAGCCGGCCTTTCCGTTCTTGTCGATTCTTTAAGCGCGATAAAATACACATACGTAAAAACAATACGGAACAGTCGCGGATTGATAACTGACTTTGAAATTAAAGGGGAATACCCGAAATTCGGCAACGATGATGACCGCGTCGACAGTATAGCCTGCATGATTGTCAATGGATTCATTAATGAACTGAGAAAGAACAGCACGTACCGGAACGCCGAGCATACGCTTTCGATACTTACGATAACGTCAAACATCGTCTATGGCAAAAAAACAGGCTCGACACCTGACGGCAGGAAACTCGGCGAACCTTTCGCGCCCGGTGCAAATCCGATGCACGGCAGGGACATTATGGGCGCCCTCGCCTGCCTTAATTCTCTCGCAAAACTGCCTTATTCAAGCTGCAGGGACGGAATTTCGCTTACCCTCTCGCTTGTGCCTAAAGCGCTCGGAAAAGAGCCCGGGATACAGCGTAAAAATTTCGGCGCGCTGCTGGACGGTTACTTTATGCAGGGCGGGCATCACGTTAATATAAACATCCTTGACCGGTCGACTCTCGAAGATGCGATGGAAAACCCCGAAAAGTACCCGCAGCTTACAATCCGTGTTTCAGGGTATGCGGTAAACTTTATCCGCCTTACGAAGGAGCAGCAGGCCGAAGTTATTTCGAGGACTTTCCACCAGGCGATGTAGCGAACCTCGTCAAAAGGAAGCTTTAAAAAACAATAATTAATCCAGTTTGTAATCCATTGAATCTAGTGAACAGGATTTAAAGGAGGCTTTATGAACGGAAGGATCCATTCCTTTGAAACATTCGGTACGGTTGACGGCCCGGGAATAAGATTCGTAGTTTTTCTGCAGGGCTGTAATTTCCTCTGCGTATACTGCCACAACCCGGATACATGGCCGCTATCGGCGGGCAGCGAATACAGTGCCGAAGAAACAGCGGCAATGGCCGCTCGCTACAAACCGTATTTTACTGCATCGGGCGGAGGAATCACGGTATCGGGAGGCGAACCGCTGCTGCAGATAAAATTTGTCACTGAACTTTTCAGGCTCTGCCGCACTGAAGGCATCCATACCTGCCTTGACACGAACGGTTCCGCCTGCCGTTCGGAAGAGCTCGATGAATTGATGAAATACACCAATCTTGTGCTTCTTGACATAAAACATACAGATCCGGGTATTCATAAAAAGATTACCGGCGCCGCAAATGATACGGTGCTTTCTTTTGCGAAGCACCTGAACGATATAGGCAAGCCGTTTCATATACGTTCGGTTATCGTACCCGGCCTTAACGATACTCCCTCGTATATAACCGCTTTGAAAAATTTCTGCTCGCAGTTTTCGTCCCTTGAAAAAATCGAACTGCTGCCGTTTCACAAAATCGGTGAATATAAATGGAAAGAACTTGGACTTCCGTATTCACTCGGCGATGTTACACCCCCTTCAAACGAGAAAATGGAAGAACTGAACGGAATACTGAACGGCTGATTTTTATTTTTTCGTTAATTGAAACTATCCGCCTCGTCGGATATAATAGAATAGTATTATATATTCGGGCGGCGGGTAACTATTGAGATTTCCCGCCTCGCGTAAACGGTACCTGAAATTGCGAAGCAGTTTCTTCCGTTTTTCCCGTTTAAATTTATATAATCGGGGTGGGTATTATGGCCAAAAAAGTTCATAAATACTTCCAGGTACGCAAGATAACAAGCCTGAAAGACATGGTCAGACAGAGCGTTGAATTATTCCCGAACTGCAGCGCCTTTACGCTTAAAGATAAAGATGGAAATTTTTACTCCGTTACGTTCAAACAATTCCAGGAACAAATCAACGCATTCGGTTCGGCTTTAACAGAACTTGGTTTAAAAAACGCGATGGTCGCTGTTCTAAGTGAAAATCGCTATGAATGGTGCCTGACATATCTTGCCGTTGTCAACGGGGTTGGAGTTATTGTTCCGCTTGACAAGGAGCTTCCCGCAAATGAACTCGAATCCCTTCTTTCACGCTCGGAGGCGCAAGCCATTATAACTTCGGCCGATTACCTGGATATCTTAATGGATATTAAAAACAACCTTACTTCCCTTAAATATATCATCAGCATGGATCATAAAGAAGACGAGAACGGTGTTCTGTCTCTTCAAAAGCTTATTGAAAAAGGGCAGCGGCTGATTAACGAAGGATACCGCGATTACATTGACGCCGAAATTGACCCCGAGGTAATGCACATGCTTATCTTCACTTCAGGCACAACCGACACATCGAAAGGCGTCATGCTCTCGCATAAAAATATCTGCCATGACATAATGGCCGTTTCCCAGCTAATCTATGCCGATACGAGAGACAGCATCCTGTCGATCCTCCCGCTCCACCATACATATGAATGTACGGCCGGGTTTTTGACAACGTTATACCTTGGCATATCAATAGGCTTTTGCGAAGGCATGCGCCATATATCAAAAAATATCCAGGAATATAAGCCGACTTTGATGATGTCCGTGCCTTTAATTCTCGAATCCGTATACGATAAGATTGTCAAGAAAGCGCAAAAAGAAGGTTCGTACAAAAAACTCAAGTTTGGTTTGTTTATTGCCCCTCTGCTGAAAAAACTCGGCATAGACATCCGCAGGAAAATGTTCAGAGAGGTGCATGAAAGCCTCGGAGGGAGACTAAGGATAATAATATCCGGCGCCGCGGCACTAAATCCAAAAGTATCAAAAGCATTCAGGGCAATGGGTTTTAATCTCCTCCAGGGGTATGGGCTTACCGAATGTTCTCCGATTGTTTCGGTAAACCGTGTTGAGCATTATAAGGACGGTTCGGTCGGTTTGCCTCTTGCCGGGGTAGAGGTGAAAATTGATAACCCGGGCAAGGATAAAATAGGCGAAATACTTGTTAAAGGCGACAATGTAATGCTTGGTTATTATAAAAACCGGAAGGCCACAGAAGAGGTTCTGAAAGACGGATGGCTCTATACCGGTGATTTTGGATATATAGATAAGGACGGATTTTTATATATAACCGGAAGAAAAAAGAATGTCATTGTCACGAAAAACGGGAAAAATATTTATCCGGAGGATATCGAGCTTTATCTGAACAGAAGCGAATATATAAAGGAATCGCTTGTATACGGCGTTGACAGCGAAGACGATGAGGAAACAATCGTGTGTGCCCAGATAGTGCCAAACATGGAGGCTATAATTGAGCAGTTAGGCAGAACGCCTGAGAAAGACGAACTCGAAAAATTAATAAAGGCCGAGGTTAAAAAGGCGAACAAAAAACTGACTAATTATAAAAAAATAAAACATTTCGAAATCCGTGAAGAAGAATTTGAAAAAACCACGACGAAAAAGATTAAGCGTTACGTAGAACTGCTTTCGGTGAATATTACGAACCTCGCAAACAAGCTAAAGCTGAAATAGGATTGGAGTTATTATGCTTGCAACTTATCATACTCACAGTTTTTTTTGCGACGGAGCCATGTATCCCGACGATTACGTCCGTTCGGCGATTGAAAAAGGCTTTACCGCTATCGGTTTTTCAAGCCATGCGCCCGTGCTGTTTGAAACATATTGGACGATGAAACCGGAGCTTTTAAATGATTATATCGAAACAATCCTCCACTTAAAGGAGAAATATAAAGGCCGGATTCAGATATATGCCGGCCTTGAAACGGACTATTACCCGAACAGCCCGGATTACCGCGGTATGCCGGGGCTGGATTATACGATTGGAGCTATCCATTTTATATACAGCAAAACAAATGACCGCTATATGGCGCTTGACGGTACACCGGAGGAGTTCATAGAAACTCTTGACACAATTTTCGGCGGTGACGTGGAAGCAATGGTAACGGCTTATTACGCGCTGTTCACCGAAATGATCCGCAAACGCCCGCCGGATATTGCAGGGCATATTGATATACTTAAAAAGAACAATGCCGGTGATCGCTTTTTCCCGGAAAAATCCCAATGGTACCGTGCCGCCGTTGAAACAGCGCTGAATGAAATTAAAAAACAGGAAGTTATAGTCGAAGTAAATACGGGCGGCATTTCAAGAGGATATACGACCGAAGTGTATCCTTCCGTCTGGATTTTAAAAATTATGCGCGAGATGGAAATTCCCATTGTACTGAATTCCGACGCGCATAATCCCGACTGGATTGACGCTTATTACGAAAAGGCTTTAAAAATGATTAAATCGGCGGGATATACGACACAGCGCGTACTTCTTGACGGGGTCTGGCAGGACGTGAAACTTTAAAAGGGCTTTTTTTGAAGTCAGGCGGAAACCGAACTCCGCCTGACAATAGTAGCTGAATCACATGAAAATCGGAGCCTTCCGAAAACAACGGCAAAGCGGCAGGCTATTTTTTTACAACAATGTTCACCAGGCGTCCCTTTACAACAATAACTCTGACAATTTCCCTGTCTTTCAGATAAACAGCGGCTTTTTCATCGTTAAGGGCGGCCTCTTCAATTTCCTTATTGTCCGCCGATGCCGACACTTCAATTTTATATTTTACCTGCCCGTTTATTTGTACCGCAAGCTCGACCATATCCCTTTTCAGCGCTTCGGGATCATATTGAGGCCATTTCTGGTTGAAAATCGAATACTCGTATCCCATCTTTTCCCACATTTCTTCCGCAAAATGCGGGGCGAAAGGAGAAAGCATTACCAGTAGATCGCGGATTGTTTTCTCCATATATTTCCTGTTTTTGCTGTCAAGGGCTTCATATTTATACAATGCGTTTGTAAGCTCCATTAACCGTGCGATGGACGTGTTGAACTGGAACTTGTCGGCGTCCTCGGTCACGCTCTTTATCGCGGTGTTGCGGACATACGCGAGCTCTTTCTCATCAGCGCCAAACCGGTCGGTACCTGCTTTGTCCCTGGCATTCAAAAAGCTTTCCACGAGCCTTTCCACGCGGTTTACAAACCGCGAAATCGCCTTAATCCCTTCATCGCTCCACGGCCCTCCCTCGGTATAAGCGAAACCGAAGGCCAGGTACAGCCTGAACACATCCGAGCCGTACTCTTCGATATATTCGTCCGGGGAAATCGTATTTCCCCTTGATTTGCTCATCCTCGCACCGTCCGGGCCGAGGATCGTTCCCTGGTGCACAAGCGACAGGAACGGCTCGTCAAAATCGAGATATCCCATATCACGCAGCGCTTTTGTAAAAAACCTTGCATAAAGCAGATGCATTGACGCGTGTTCGGCTCCACCGACATATTTATCAACCGGTAGAAGCCTGTTTATCCATTCGCGGTTGAACGGCTCGTTATCGTTGCGGTTGTCGGGATACCTCAGGAAATACCACGATGAACATACAAAAGTATCCAGTGTATCCGGATCACGTTTTGCAGGTTTTCCGCATTTCGGGCAGACCGTATTGATGTACGATTCGCACTTTGCCAGCGGGGATTCCCCGTCGGGCGTAAATTCAACGTCATACGGAAGCTCGACGGGAAGCTGCTCCTCAGGCACAGGCACCGTTCCACAGCCTTCGCAGTAAACAATCGGTATAGGCGCTCCCCAGTAACGCTGCCTTGATACAAGCCAATCCCTTAACCGGTAGTTCACCTTTTTCTCGCCTTTTCCTTCCTTTTCAAGCTTCTTTACTATCTCGTCCCTTGCCTGTTCGGATGTCATCCCGGAAAATTCCATGCTGTCGACAAGAATTCCGTCTTCAATAAAAGGAAGCTCATCGGGCATGCCGTCCCTGCCGCTGATAACCCTTCTGATTGGAAGATTGAATTTCTGCGCGAATTCGAAGTCCCTCTCGTCATGCGCCGGAACGGCCATTACACAACCGGTTCCATAACCGGCAAGGACATAGTCCGATATCCATATCGGAATTTTCTCGTTGTTGACAGGGTTAATCGCGTACCCGCCGGTAAATACTCCGGTTTTTTCCTTTACTGTGGACATTCTTTCAATTTCGGTTTGTTTTTTCGCAAACTGCTTGTATTCTTCAACCTGCTGCCGGTATTCTTCCGTTGTCACTAGATCGGTTATTTCACTTTCAGGAGCAAGGACAACGTATGTTACTCCGTAAAGCGTATCCGCCCTTGTTGTAAATACTTTAAAAGTTATATCACTTCCGTCGACACTGAACTCAACTTCCGCGCCCTCGGAGCGGCCAATCCAGTTTGTCTGTATCTTTTTTGTTTTTTCAGGCCAGTCAAGGCTTGGAATAAAATCGAGCAGTTCCTGCGCATATTCGGTAATCTTAAAAAACCACTGCGTAAGATCTCTTTTTGTAACCTCGTTGTGGCATCGTTCGCAGGTTCCATCAACCACCTGTTCATTGGCCAATACGGTTTTACAGCTTGGACACCAGTTTACCGGCGCCTTTTTGCGGTATGCAAGCCCATTTTTATAAAGCTGCAGAAATATCCACTGCGTCCATCTATAGTATTCGGGATCGCAGGTTATAATCTCGTAATCCCAGTCGTAGGTTGCGCCCATGTCTTTAAGCTGTTTCTCCATTGTTTCTATATTCCGGTACGTTGAATCTTTAGGATGTATCCCCGTTTTTATCGCATAGTTCTCGGCAGGCAGCCCAAACGCGTCAAACCCCATAGGGTGAAAAACATTATATCCCTGCAGCCGCTTCATCCTCGCCCACGAATCGGTCAGACCAAAATTATACCAATGACCGACATGAAGATTGGCTCCGGATGGGTATGAAAACATCTCCAGGCAGTACAGCTTTTTATCTAAATTCTCTCTGTCAAACTTATATAGTCCCGTTTCCTCCCATCTTCTCTGCCATTTCTTGTCTATCTCGGTTGAATAAGACATTTTTTCTCCTCCCGCACAAGCAATATAAAGATCTAAAAAATATATCGGAACGCAGCAAAAAAACCGTTAAACCAGGAGTAAACGCTCACAATATATTTTATCCGCCATCGTTGGTTAATTTATAGAATCAAACACAATCGTTTTTCCATCCTGCCATAAATGCTCTAAATTATAATATTCACGATCCTCTTCATGGAATATATGAACCACTATGTCGCCGTAATCCAAAAGGATCCACCTTGCGCTGTTATACCCTTCCCTTCTGAGGGGCCTTTCATTTTTTTCGACAAGCTTTTTTTCTACTTCATCGGATAGAGTTTTTATATGCGTTGTCGACGTACCGCTGCATATAATAAAGTAATCCGCAATCGTGGTAAGCTGCCGGATGTCTATGACCTTTACATCCTTCGCTTTTTTATCCTGCAGCGTATTAATGATAAAGTCGTATTTTTCTTTCAAATCCACTAAATGCATCATCCTCCCGGAAAATCCATATAAATATGCTTCTATGATAACCCTTATGGAGCTGTCTTTCAAGGTGTATTTAAATATTATCGATATATTTGCCGCTCTCCCAGCGCGCGTATACTCCGCACGGCAGGACAACATCGCTGTCTTTCACCGGAAGGCCTAATTCGCCCGCCGTTATTCTGCCGCCCGCTTTTTTCCTTATAGTGATCTCCATAATGTTCGCCGGGACATAAGGAGAAAACCCCGTCGTATATGAATTCACGAGCACAAACAGCGGATCTTCGGAAAGAAGGCAAGCGCAATCGGACAGCAGCCTGTACATCTCATCTTCTATTTTCCATATCTCCCCTTTAGGGCCCCTGCCGTAAGAAGGGGGATCGGTTATAATTGCGTCATATGTCTTTCCGCGCCGCATTTCCCTTTCAATAAATTTAATACAGTCATCAACAATATATCTTATCGGCCTTTGGGCAAAACCGGAAAGCTCCGCGTTTTCATGGCACCATGTAACAACGCCCTTCGATGCGTCAACATGGCATACCGAGGCCCCTGCCAAAACACAGGCTAGAGTGGCTCCGCCCGTGTATCCGAATAAATTAAGCACACGGATTTCTCTTCCCGATTTTTTTATTTTCTCGATCATCCAATCCCAGTTAGCAGCCTGCTCGGGAAATACCCCTGTATGTTTAAAACCCGTAGGTGAAACCTTGAATTTTAATTCCCCGTATTCAATAGTCCACGATTCGGGCATCTTTTTCAATATTTCCCATTGCCCGCCTCCGCGCGAACTTCTGTGATAAACCGCATGCACATTCTCCCGGATTTCACTTTCCTTCTGCCAGGGCCATATAATCTGAGGGTCGGGCCTTCTCAAAATAAAACTGCCCCACCGCTCAACTTTTTCTCCGTCTCCCGTATCGAGTATCTCATAGTCTTTCCACGCGCGCGCAACGAGCATAGCGTTCCTCCCAATCATCTGCAAAGGAAATAATCGGTGCATTTATGCAGGCAAAAACTCAAAATACTGTTCATTGAGCATGTAGTCCACCGGTGTCATCTCTTTCTGGTTATATGCTATATAAAGCTTGGCCAAAGCCGCTTCAAAAGAAATATTCGCAAGCGGAATCGCGCCGCTTTCGATTATTTCCCCGCTTGACGCGTACAGATCGCCTTTTGGGTTTTTTATAGAAGCAATATAAAAGTCTATACCCGCTTCCCTGCATTTTTTTATAAAGCGCGGAAGCGAATGCTCCTGTCCGGCCGCACACGCCGTTCCCGAATGGTACAACCCGTGAAGAACGGCCTTCGGCCCGCGGCCGAGATCAAAAAATCCGTAGTCAAGTCCGGGGTACGGCCTTATCGCCAATATCCGGTTCGAAAAATCAATGCTTCCTTTTATAAATCTTTCCCTGCTTTCCAAAAGCTTTTCCTTTTCCGGGTTTATTTTGCTTTTCACCAATATTAGTTTTCCATCTTTCATTTCACCGAAGTCGACGCCGCCGAAGCTCGAAAACTGATCATTATACTGGTCGGCTTCGATTATCCTTGTTGAAAGATATACCACATTCCTGCCGGTATTATCCTCAAATATCGCGTATACGCCTTTCATACCCGATTCGGCAATGAACCGCACCGCGTTATAGAAGTTATTCAGCCCGTTGCTTCTCTTGTCTTCAAGCGGGTAATTGCTTCCGATAACAACAAGAGGTATGTCAAGATAGTTAAACAAATATCCAAGTACCGCGGAAGTATAAGGAAGCGTGTCGCTACCGTGGGTAACGATAATGCCGTCATATTTTTCGGGATTCACCGCTTTTATTTCCTCATACAGCACAGCCCAGTTATTGGGAACGATATTTTCGCTGAGAATATTATATGGCTGTATCGTGTCAAATTCAACGCCGATATCGTATTTCTCATTAAACAGCTTCAACAGGTAAAAAGGCTTTATTTTGTCAACGTCAATTATCGAATCATCCACCGTGCACCCTATAGTGCCTCCTGTAAAAACAACCAGAATTCTTATCATCTGTCCGTACATGATACGATCATATAACCGTATCACGTTACCCCCCTTATTTTCATAATTCAGATGGATTATATCAAAATCACAGAATTTATACAAGAAAAGCGGAAACGAAACACCAGAGCCAGGACCCGCCGAAATCCTTTATATTTTTTCACTTTTACTGTATACTGAAATAAAATATTGTTATTTTTGGAGGATAATACTATGGCTGATCCGCGCATTGCAAAGTTTGCGAAATTGCTCGTGCATTATTCGCTTGAACTGAAAAAAGGCGATTATATGCTTTTGGAATCCTACGATATCGCCTCTGAACTTGTCCGTGAGGTTTTCCGCGAAGCAATCAGGGCGGGTGCATACGTTGACACTAATATCTTCCTTCCGGGGCTTTCCTATATATTTTACAAAGAAGCCACCGAAGAACAGCTCAAGTTCGTTTCTCCGTACATGAAATTCAAATCTGAAAACTACAGCGCTTTTTTGATGATATACGGGCAGCACAATTTAAAAGAGCTTACGAATATCCCTGCCGAAAGAATAAAAACGCTGGCCCAGGCAACGCGTGAAGTCAATCTTCGGCTTATGGAGCGCATGTCGGACAGGAGCGATCTGAAATGGTGCGGAGCGCTTTATCCTTCGCACTCCGGAGCCCAGGAAGCCGAAATGAGCACGGAGGAATACGAGGATTTCGTATATACGGCCTGCGGCCTCGGGAATGAAGACCCCGTTGAATACTGGAAATCCGTTTCGGCAAAGCAGGAAAAGCTGTGCGAGTATTTGAACGGTGTAAAAAAACTCAGGATTGTATCAAAAGATACGGACCTTGTGATGGACGTAACGGGCAGGAAATGGATAAACTGCGATGGCAAAGAGAACATGCCCGACGGTGAAATATTTACAAGTCCGCATACAAAAAGCGTTGAAGGTTATATAAGCTACAGCTATCCGGTTGTTGCCGTCGGCAGGGAGATTAACGGGATATGGCTTGAATTTAAAGACGGAAAAGTGGTAAAGGCCGCAGCCGATAAAGGCGAAGATTTTCTTCACTCACTGCTGGATATCGATGACGGCTCCCGCTATCTCGGTGAAATAGGAATTGGAACAAACTATAATATAAAGCGTTTTACGCGGAACATTTTGTTTGATGAAAAAATAGGCGGAACAATACATACGGCCATTGGTAATTCGTTCACCGAGGCAGGCGGGGACAACCAGTCGGGAATACATCTGGACATGGTCTGCGATATGCAGGACCACGGAAAAATTTATGCGGACGGTAAATTGATTTACCGCAGCGGAAAATTTGTTGATATTATATAAAACAGAAAAGACTGCCTTCCCTGGAATAAACCCGGAAGGCAGCCGTTTTTCTGAAAGTTTCAGTTGCAGAATTTGTTATCATGCACACCCCTTGTACCAAATATACCGGGACAGAAAATAATAATCAGAATAATTATAATAATAATCCATTCCCAGCCTCCAAAAAAGCCCCTGTCGCAATCTCCCATTACAAATCACCTCACATAGGTCTACTGGTATATCCTATGCGGTGGAAACTTATTTGGTTACCGTAATACCGCAAATCTGGCGGTAAAGGTTAATATATTCCGCTGCAGAACGGTTCCAGCTAAAATCCTGTCTCATGCACTGCCTGACTATGTTTTTCCATTCGTTTTTCCTTTTGTATACCGTTATTGCCCTGACAACAGCGTCCTTCATTTCATGGGCGTTATAATTCCTGAACGTAAAACCGGTACCTTCACCGGTATACTCGTTATATGGAATAACAGTGTCTATCAGCCCGCCTGTTTCCCTGACTATAGGCACGGTCCCGTAGCGCATGCTGAAAAGCTGGCTTAAGCCGCACGGTTCAAAAAGCGAAGGCATGAGAAACATATCGCACGATGCATAAATTTTCCGTGCCAGTATATGATCATACCGGATATTGGCCGACATTTTACCGGCATATGCGGACTGGGCCCATAGAAACATGTCTTCATACTTTTTGTCCCCCGTCCCGAGAACAACCATCTGCAGATCCATATCGAGCAATTCGGCTATCATTCTGTCAACAAGATCAATCCCTTTCTGATCTACCAGTCTTGATATAATTCCAATTAACGGAGTATCCTGCGCCAAATTAAGGCCAAGTTCCTTTTGCAGCATTTCCTTGTTTTTTTGTTTTCCATCAAGATTGTCGGCATCAAAATTCGCATATATTTTTTTGTCCGTTTTCGGGTCGTTGTTTTCATAGTCGATTCCGTTTACGATGCCGGAAAGATCATTAGAACGCCTGCGTATTATGCCTGACAGGTTTTCGCCGTAGAAGTCGGTCTTTATTTCTTCCGCGTAAGCCTTGCTTACTGTCGTTACTCTGGTTGAATACGCTATTCCGGCCTTGAGAAAATTAATCTTATCATGGAACTCAATTCCGTCCGGATGAAAATATTCCCAGCTAAGCCCGATTATTTCATCCATCATTTCTTTAGGGAATACACCCTGGTATTTCAGGTTGTGAATTGTCATTACCGTGTGTATTGTTTTATAAAATCCATTGTGCCGATAGTCCCTGTAATGCGCGTCGAGCAAAAGACTTACAAGCCCGGCCTGCCAGTCGTTGCAGTGAATAATATAAGGCTTGAAACCAATAACGGGAAGCACTTCAAGAGCCGCCTTGCAAAAAAAAGTAAACCTTTCCCCGTCGTCTGCCTGGCCATAATACCAGTCCCTGTAGAAATAATGTTCATTATCAAGAAAATAGAACGGAACGCCGTCGTGCTCCAGTGTAAAAATACCGCAGTACTCATGCCTCCACGTCAAATCAACAAACGTATACCCCAAAAACATCATTTTGTTCATAACCGGCTGCGGTATCTGTCGGTATTTCGGCATTACAACGCGTATGTCAATTCCAAGATCTTTTAACGCGCGCGGCAGTGAGCCGGCTACATCAGCCAGCCCGCCCGTTTTTGCAAACGGCGCCGCTTCAGGTGTGACAAACCATACCTTAATCTGCTCCATTTTTCTCCTTCCCCGCGAAAACCGGAATGGTTCCGCTTTTTCCTACATATTTAATGCAGCAAATGGAACTGTTGCTTTAATATCCGGAAAAACTTTCTGAATAATATAATGCCTGCATGGAATATTTTTATTACTCACAGTTTGAGATATCATGGACTTTCGCCGATAAATCAGCGCCTATAACGCGCGCACGGCAATAAAAGAAATTATATAGCTGTTTCAACTGACCATATTAAAGGACGGGAAATTTTTGCGCCGACCGGGAGTAATAGATACTTACAATCAATAAATAAGGGGGAATTTAATTGAATATGAAACGGAGCGGTTATGAAAACCGCTCCGTTTATTCCGGGTGTTCCAGCGGTAAAGATTACAACATTAAAACTTTTATTTGTCGATTAACTCTGCATACACTAAAGTTTGGTTCAGAAGCTGGTACGCGATTTCTCCGAAAGTTACCGGTCCTGCGAACGGCGGTGTCGCTTTTCCGTCAAGCTTGCCGTAAAGGTAATTAAGGATGCAATTGCAGGAAAAAACAGGTTTAACATCCTTATGTCCTTTCAGTTGTTCCGCAAAGCTTGCCGCATAATCGTCAACAGGACGTGCGAAACGATATTCCTTTCCTGAAAATACGGGAGCATAGAAATCCACTGTTTTATTTTCTTTAGATACGGATTTTATTGATACATTTATCAATACACCGTTGTAATCAGCGACTAACGGCAATTGTGTATCAATTTTATTTTCAGTGATATAATCCGAAAATACTGTTTCTTTTCCGTTAACCAGGCATTTCGTGACTGATAACGCATCTTCCTTAAACTCAATTACCGCATCGTCATTATCAGCACTGAATATATTAACTATACCGATGGAGGCGGTTTTGTTGTCCGGTAAGCTGATATGCAGTGCAACCGCTTTGTCGCCGTACGCCGTACCTGTAACGCCGTCATATACCTTAGCGCTCGATCCGGTAGAAAGATCATAACCCGAAATCCAGCCGATAACCGGATTCATAAACAGATCATCCACATTCGGCGCTTCTTTGGCATAGAAAACTGCCACATCGCTTGCGAAAGGCATGACCAGAAACGTCATTCCATTTGCAAATGCATCCTTCGTAATATCAAATATATTGCTCCTGTCGTAAACTGCCGTCTTAAAATCGACTGCGTCTGTAATTTCATTCACGAATAATTTATCCTTGCTCGTAATTCCACCCTGCTCCGTAATAAAATACGGTGTAGTACCAGCAATCCACTTACCCTTCGGTAATTGATTCAACAACGACTCTTCTGCTGCGATATGTAGAATTCTGCCTTCTAAAATTAATTTTTTCGCTTCTTCAAGATTAATAAACATTCTCTTTACCTCCTACAGTTTTTCTATTGCATCAACATCTTTTTTCATAATGTTAGCATATTTTTCAAAAAACGCCTTGATTTCACGCAGGCAGTTATCCAGTTCCGCCTGTGACGGATTCAGAGAATACCTTCTCTGCAATCTGGATATTAACAGATTAAGACCTAGATTAGTTGACTTGTACTCCGCCTCCTTTTTAATTATTTTCTGCAGCTTAAAATCAAGTTCCATATAGTAATCCCCTCCAAACAGTTTTATGTACCAACCTAACAATTATTATTTTTATAATTATCGAAATTTGTATAATAATTATGTATACCATTTATTTATACCTGGTAAACAAATTTTAACATATCAAAAGCATATATCCTTCATTTATCAGGCAACCGGTATTACCGGCCTGCCGTTCCATTGAGCCGGTTATCATAAAACGGCCGGATATTTTGCTGTCATTTTTTATCATGTAGTTTTGAATTTGCACAAGTCCGGTTATCAATAATTCCAATAGAGTTGATTAATTGATTATGGGATTCTATCTTTTCGATCTAAAAAGCCCGGCAGAATCTGCCAGGCTTTATATCACGGCAACCTGAATTGATTATTGTATGAAATGGCAAAGTCACTGCAGCTACCCAGGGTTATTCTTTTTGGTAACTGATTTACCTGGCGTGGTATACTCCGATAACCCTGCCGTCCTTTTCATACTTTATGGTATTTTCAGCAGTATATATAGTAAGCGTTATATTGTCAAATTTAAGAATATATCCTACTGAAGTATCTATATTAGCACTGAACTTGCTTGCATAATCATTATATAATTTTGAAGCTTGTTCCGCTTTTTCTTTGTATAGTTCTTTCTCTTGCATCAGCTTTTCCATTTCAATGTTATTCAGGAATATCTTTGTCGGGTTTGTATCCGACCACATCAATTCACTGTCACACCCGGCTAATTCCATTATCAATCTAACCGGTACATATGTCCTGCCGTTATAGCCTAATATCTGATAATCTTCATCCTGTTTCGGGTCATCCATATTGACCTCTTCACCGTTGTAATAAATCTTCCAGGTATCAGTCATGTTTATCACTTTATTTCTGTCAAATATCGCTGAAGCGAATGCCGGTACTGCCAACGACAAAATAATCCCGATAACTATTCCCGTCATTATTCTTTTCACTGCTTCATCATCCTTTCTATATATGGGCATTATCTTTAATTACTTTAAAAGCTGTGCCGGCCAATATTGAAAGCAGCCGATATTCATCTATAATGCTCCCATGCAAGTATAAACTCATGTTTCGGCCATTACAAGGATTAAATATTGCCAATCAGGGTCTGCTTTTCACACAAGATCCGGCTAATCAAAATACCCGGGCCGGACGGCATAACGAGTCTAATATCTCGCCCCGGAAGTGTTTGCAGCTGTTTTACCCATGTAACAAAAAAAAGACCCTGCATATATACTGGCAGCAGGGTCTCTCAATAATTCGATATTTTTATTTTATGGATTGTTAATCCGCCATATCCGATAAATTTTATATCGGTTTTTTGTTACAGTTTTTACCTCCTGTTGGCTACAAGTCTGATAAATCCGACGTATTCGCCTGCATCTTTCTTAAGAATGGCAGTATCCTGCGGCCAAGGATTCTTACCGGCCTTATCCTGTGCTTCCTTCCACTTAACATACGTTATACAGCCTTCCGGCATCGTGTCGGCAACTTTAATGTCAACCAAACCGGTTCTTTCCCATAATTTGTTCCACCAGTCAACTGTATGCCAGCTCCAGCAGTCCTGCCCCCAGAAGTCTTTTAAGTGCGCCGGAATACCATCCTTGAAATCTTTCATAAGTCCGGGCATCACAATGCCCAACGTTCCACCGGGAGTTAAAAACTTCTGCAGATAATATAAATACAAATCATCCGTACCAAAATAGATATATGAGTCAACACTGATGATTGCATCAAAGAAACCTTCGGCAAAGGGCATGTTTCTCGCATCACCGTGTATCGGGTAAATTTTGTTGTCAAGTCCCTGTTGTTTTATTCTGTTCCAATTATCTGTAGCTTCTATCCACAAATCATATGCCCAAACCTGAACCCCAAACTCCTTTGCGAGGAAAACACTGCTTATGGCTCTTCCACAACCCAAGTCAAGGACTCTCATGCCAGGTTTTAAGTCAATAGCTTCACACAGCCATTCTGTAAGCCATAAAGCATTTAAACCCATAGAGTTGTCAAGTACCCAGCCCGGGTCATATTTGTTTGAAAGGGGGAACCTTTCATTGTATAAAATATTTTCTTTATTTACGCTCATTGTAAATTCCTCCATTATTACTATCAATAGAGGAATAAAACCTGTTTAATTAAGCTTTGTTCCTCTATCAGCCACCACGCCCTCTTTGTAAATAATATACTTCTTTCAAATAAAACACCCCTTTCAAAGTCAGGTTATCAGTTACTCCTAATTCTACCATACGGTTGATTTCATACTCAATAAATGATTGAAGAGATAGATAACATATTTCAGAAATAAATGGTAAAATACTGCTGTAGATGTAAAAGTATATAAAATGCATGTTAGCCGGCGCATTTTTGGTCATTAAAGGACGGATGATAAAATGGATACTGAAAAGATGATTTATTTTGCCGTTAAGGCACTAATACTTCATGAAGGTAAATTCTTGGCTCTGCATAAAAGAATAATCGAAGAGGACTGGTTAGAACTTCCCGGAGGCAGGATGGAGTTTGGAGAAAGTGCTGAAGAAACAGTAATCAGGGAAGTGTTTGAAGAAACCGGACTTATTGTAAAACCAGTTAAACTATTGGACACATGGAACTCAGTCCATGAGGATTATCAAATAACAGGCGTTATTTATTACTGCATTATTGAAAATGGTGAAGTGAGGCTTTCGGATGAACATGACAGATACGAGTGGTTGAAAGCTGATATCCCGGGATTTGATAAACTACATAAAGCTTTCAGAGAAAAAATGGTTAATTGGGACTGGGATAATCTTAAATTATAAACTTAATTTCATAATGTATTATGTTCCTTTTACAAATTCCGCAGCATTTTATATGGATATAGAAACTTCAATTCCACTTAACTTTTCCTTCCTATCCGGTGGATAAGAATGATTATAACCAACAAATTTACAATAAGCAATAAACTTATTGACATAATTCAACTAAAAAATGAGACCTCCTATAAGGACGCCTCATTTTTGAACCATATAATTTGGGTAAAAAACATTTAATTTTCAAAAAACCTTGTCAATCTTTCATTTTTACGAACCGTATTTAGCTTGTTCACAGCAATCAACATTACATATCCTGTCATACCGCCAAGCAATCCCGATGCAATATATGCAAGTAAAAATCCTACATCCAAACTGTTTGCCAAAGCGATGTTATAGCATACTCCAATCAAGATTCCAAGAGCAGAAAAGATTAATGCCGACTGTAAAACTTTTAAAACTCTATTCAAAATGACAGGAAGAAAGTAGCCAATCGGAATAAAGAATAAAATGCAATTCACAACAGACCATCTATTAATAAAAACTAAAGGTGAAGCACCAGCGGCAGGACTATAATCTCTAAAATCCACAGTAACACCTGCCACAGGAATAAAACTAAAAATTATCACAATAAGAGTAATGACTGCTCCGAATATTACATTACCTGAATTCCTGAAACTAAATAAAGATTTGTGTAATTTCTTTTTAATTTCATTCGATTCTCCAAATCTTTCAATTGCTCTTTTTATTGATTCGCTCTCTGTAAAGCCATCTTTAATAAACTCCGATTTTAGTGATTCCAAATGGTCTCTAAATTCATCGGCAAGTTCCTCTTTTTTCTCTTTACTTATCTTCAAACCACCTATTATTGTGTTAATATATGTATCAAATTCGTACATAAAAAACCCTCCCTGCAAGACTTAATTAAATTATTCAGTGCATCCCATTCCTTTAGTTTTTTAGATAACTCCTTTTTTCCCTGTTCAGTAATACTGTAATACTTACGCCTCCCTCCCGATTCTGAATCTCCCCAATAGGCTTTTATAAGATTTTGCTTTTCCAGCCTTTGAAGGGCAGGGTATAATGTACCTTCACCTATGGAATATAAGTCATTGCTTTTCTCTTTTAACCTTTTAGCAATTTCATAACCGTATAAATCTTCCTTTTCAATTAAAGATAGCAGAAGAATATCTATACTACCTTTCATCATCTCTTTATTCACATTTCCACCACCTTCCAAATTTTACTTACTACATTGTATCACATATTACATCGTATTACAAGGTATTATAAAAATTTTTTCTCATTTTTTTGTTACTGTCAACATCAATTAATTATTGATACATAAGTATATTTACAGGAAATATAAAATGTCCGGATTTATATTCTCTAAGGGAAGTTTATCTCTTACCTTTATATGTACTCCATCTCATACGGCTAAACAGGAATTACATTCTATTAATTGCGCGCAAAAAACTCTTGTATGTTATAATTAAGACTGTGTCATTAAATTACGAAATGGCTGAGGTTAATATTAAGATATCGTGATTTCTGATAAAGTCATTTAACGAAAGGATTCAATATGACAGACAAAATAATGATTCTGTATTTTACCGGGACAGGCAACAGCCGATATGCTGCTGAAAAGATTGCAGATAAAACCAAATGTCAGCAACTGAATCTGAATGCGCTTATAAAAAAGAATGAGACCGCTACGGTGCTGGCAGAAAATTTAGTGTTAATAACACCTACCTACGCGTGGAGAATCCCGAGAATCGTACGGGAGTGGATTCGAAAGGCCGATTTTTCAGCAGTAAAAAAAGTCTGGTTTGTAATGACATGCGGAAGCGAAATCGGAAACGCCTCCGCTTACAACCAAAAGCTTTGCAATGAAAAAGGCTGTGAGTATATGGGAACGGCGCAGATTATTATGCCCGAAAATTATATCGCCATGTTTGATGTGCCGGAAAAGAATAAGGCAAAAAAAATTATAGAAAACGCCAATCCTGTAATCGAAATGGCAGCTCAGAGAATTTCAGCCGGAGAGAAGTTTCCCGCTGAAAAGAACAGCCTGTATTACAGGATATTGAGCGGCATTGTTAATCCGGTGTTTTATCCTTTTTGTGTGAAGGCAAACGCATTCAAGGTGGATAACAGATGCATCGGATGCGGTAAATGCGCCGAAAAATGTCCGTTAAACAATATACGTATTGTGGATGGGAGGCCTGTCTGGGGCAAAAACTGCACACATTGCATGGCGTGTATCTGTTATTGTCCCACAGAGGCTATCGAATACGGAGAAAAGAGTAAAGGCAAACCCAGATATAATATGGAAGGGTTGAAAAATTAGTGGATATACCAAAAGAAAAAGCGAGGCTTTAGCCTCGCCTAATAAATGGAATTCCTGCTTGGATATAAGGAATGAGCAACTCAAATCAACTAATTTTAACATGGTGACGTTTTCGATAGTTTCATTCATCGGAAGGTTTGCCAACATTCTCCTTCTCAACAACGATTACATCAACACCGGCCTCCTGGATTTTAACCAATTCCTCCTCTAATGCATCCCAATCAGTTATCAATGTATCAAACATATTAACATCACATACCTTTATAAATGCCTTAAATCCTATCTTCTGATTAGGCATTAGCAGAATGTTTCTTCTGGTATTCTCAATAATAGCTCTTTGAAAAGTTGCTGTTTCGTCAGTTCCATTCGACACACCAAATTCTCCATCAACTCCTCCGGCAGTCATAAGACTTAAATCAAAATGCATATTTTTTACAAATGAGGTTGCAAGGCTATCAACAATAGAAGCCGTACTATGCTTGCGCATTTTACCCCCGACAATATAGACATCCACGTTGTCCCATAATTTTAACTCATTGGCAAGGGCTACTGAGTTGATAACAAGAGTATATTTTATATCTCGTGGCAAATATTTCAACATAAGGAATCCAATAGAACCACTCGTGAGATATACAATATCGTTCTCTTTGACAAACTCGGCTCCCTTTTTTGCAATTGCATCGTAGTTCTCATATACTTCTTTGATTTCTCTGATTCGTGGAGGTATAGCCCCCACTTGCATTAAGGGTATTGCCCCACCGTGCGTTCTTTTAAGAAGACCTTTCTCCTCAAGGATTCTTAAGTCACGCCTTGCAGATTCAACAGAAACATTAAATCTTTCTTGTATTTCGCCGATTGAGATTCTGCCATTCTCTTTGAGTATATTTAGTATCGCTTGATGCCTTTCTTCAATAAACATCTGAATATCACTCCTTCATAATATCACCTATGTTAATATTATATACCGTTTTTTAACGTTATGTCAATACAAAACATTAATATTCGTTAATTATAAGTGATATTTTGAGTCTATACGTTAATAATCGTTAATTATAGGTAATGCAATAAAAATTTAAATGAAAATATTCTCGATAACATCCGGAATGCCAACTTGAAATCTCATTTTTGGTCAAGTCCAGGGGTGATGAATATATGAACGGCATAAAAATTATAATGATTTTGAAGGGAATTTAAATACTATTATTAATATAAGATTCTGCTTACATATTCACTTTTTTTATTTGGGTATAATACCTATATATTTTTGTTTTAGAGGATGATGTTCATGTCAAATTCCGAAAGAGTACCAAATAGACTAATAAACGAAAAATCACCATATTTACTCCAGCATGCATACAATCCTGTAGACTGGTTTCCCTGGGGTGAAGAAGCCTTTGCCAGGGCGAAGTCAGAGGACAAGCCTGTTTTTCTCTCCATCGGCTATTCCACCTGCCACTGGTGTCATGTAATGGAGCGGGAAAGTTTTGAGGATAAAGAAGTTGCAGAGTTTCTTAACAGGCATTTTATCGCAATCAAGGTGGACCGCGAGGAACGGCCGGACATCGATCATGTTTATATGTCCGTCTGCCAGGCTATGACAGGACACGGCGGCTGGCCGCTGACGATAATTATGACCCCGGACAAAAAGCCGTTTTTCGCCGGAACATATTTCCCGAAAAATGATCGATACGGAATCCCGGGTCTTATGAGCATACTGCGCAGCATTACAAAAGCGTGGAAGGAAAAACGCGACAACCTCGAGAATGCCGGAAACCGGATAATAGAAGCCGTTTATAATGATAACCATTATGATCCAAAAACCTTAAGCAGAACAATAATTGACGAAACATACCGGCAGCTTGAACGTTCTTTTGACCCTGAATACGGTGGGTTCGGAAATGCGCCAAAATTTCCGGTTCCGCATAACCTGCTGTTCCTATTAAGGTACTGGTTCGCAACCGGAGAAATGAAAGCCCTGGAGATGGTTGAAAAAACTCTTGATTCGATGTACAAAGGCGGGATTTACGATCATATAGGCTTTGGCTTCTGCCGGTATTCCACCGACAGGAAATGGCTTGTTCCGCACTTTGAAAAAATGCTGTACGACAACGCGCTGCTTTCCATTGCTTTTGCCGAAGCGTACCAGGCGACAAAGAACAAAAAGTACGCGCAGGCTGCATACGAAATTTATGAATATATAAAAAGGGATATGACATCCCCGGAAGGCGCGTTCTACTCCGCAGAAGACGCAGACTCCGAAGGAGTCGAAGGGCTTTTTTACACCTGGCTGCCTGAGGAAATAACATCCGTATTGGGTGAAGAAGACGGAAAGCGTTTCTGTGATATGTTCGATATTACCTCTTCGGGCAATTTTGAAGGTAGAAATATACCAAACCTTATCAGAGCGGAAGAGATTGATTATAATTTCATTGAAAAGTGCAGAAGCAAGCTGTTAAGCGTCAGGGAAAAAAGAGTGCATCCGTTTAAGGACGATAAAATTTTAACTTCCTGGAACGCGTTAATGGCGGCTTCCTGTGCGATAGGCGGCCGTATTCTTAATGATAAATCCCTTGTAAACATGGCTGAAAAGGCGGTATCGTTTATAAATACAAGACTAAAAAGGGAAGACGGCCGGCTTTACGCCCGTTTCAGGGACGGGGAAGCGGATATCCCCGCGTTTCTTGACGACTATGCTTTCCTCCAGTGGGCCTATATTGAATTGTACGAGTCAACTTTCGAACCCGAATTCCTGAAAGATGCCGTTTCAATATACAACGAAATCGAAAGGCTTTTTTCCGATACTGAAAACGGCGGTTTTTTCTTTTACGGGAATGACGCGGAAAAACTGATATCAAGGCCGAAAGACGCTTACGACGGCGCTGTGCCGTCAGGAAACTCGGTTATGGCGATGAACCTGCTACGGCTGTTCCGGATGACAGGAAATATTATGTATGTTGAAAACTATGAAAAGCAGCTCAAAGCCTTCAGCGGGCAGGTTTCATTGTCGCCTTCGGCGTATGTCCATATGCTTACCTCGTACCTTGTTTACATGCAGCCCCCGCAGGAAATAATCGTTGTTTCAAACGAGCCGGAAAATACGCTGATGCAGTATGTTGATATTGTGCGGAACAATTTCCGCCCGTTTACGTCTCTTCTGATATACGGCAGCAAGTACAAAGAACTGGAAGACGTAATACCGTATATTTCCGGATATACGGCTCCGGACGGAAAGACTCACGCTTATGTGTGTAAAAACTTTGCCTGTGAAATGCCCGTTTCGGATTTGGATGATTTACGGCGGCTTTTGTCCTGATCCCAAAAACATTTATGCATTCATCAATTAAATATGTTATTATGGGTGAAGAAGAAGCGAAAGAGAGATTCTTTATGGATAAAATTGTGAAAAGGATAATTATTTTCGTTTTTACGGTTTTTGTCGTATTGACACTCTTAATATTTGTATTAAGTGACAGCATTACCGCATCGAAATTATTAATAATTGCGGCAATTGCCGCCGTGATTGTTCTTTACGCCAAATTTCCCGTTATATCCGAATGGAAAATAAACAGAACGCGGCCGCTTCTTCTGGCAGCCGCCGCCTCATCGTTATTCCTTCGCATTGTATGGGTATATTTCGTTAAAGCGATACCGGTTTCGGATTTTTATACATATCACTCCCTTGCGGGCGCATTGGTTAATGGTGAAATACTTTACCCGAAGTTTATATCCCTATTCCCTCACGTATTTGGGTATTCAAAAGTTCTATCGGTTGTATACTCGATTTTCGGCCCGCGCCCTGACAGCGCCGTCGCGTTCAATATTGCATTGAATATCGGGATTCTTTTATTAATATACCTCATCGGAAAAATCCTGCATGATGAAAAGACCGGGCTTGTTTCAGCGGTTATATACGCTTTCTGGCCTTCTCAGATATTTTATAACTCGCTCGTATTAACCGAACCGTTTTTCACTTTCGGGCTCCTCTTTCTTATCGCTGTTTACCTATACGCAGTAAAGCATATCAATAATATAATCCGGAGATTTGCCGTTTTCTTATTCATAGGGATTACGGCAGGTTTCCTGAATTACATACGTCCGGCAGTTGTCATCCTTGTCATAAGCTTATTGATACATTACCTTTTAATGGAATACAAATATAATTTACGTGACAAGGACGGAAAAACGGAACTGCTTATAAGAGCCGGCATTTGCGTATTAATGATTGTTTCGTATACCGCAGTTTCCTCTTTTGTGTCAGGCAGAATCGGGAACAGGATCGGGATTGAAGTGGCGAAAAAGCCTTCGGGCTTTTACATACTCGCCGGGCTTAATATTGAATCCGAGGGCAGATGGAGCGAAAAAGATTCGGTCTTTCTTGAATCTTTAATCAGTGAAGGTCTGACTTCCGATCAAATTCACGAACAACTTGCAGAAACAGGCTTAAAGCGGCTTAAAGAAATGGATTTGTTCTCATTTATCAAGCTTCAGGTAAATAAAAACAAGCATATGTGGGGAAATGACCATAAAAGCATTACATATATCCAGAATTCGGTTTCGCCGGCATCGCGCGTAAATATATCTAAACATGCGGTCTGGCTGACCTTCGCCGCTGACGCGTATTATTTTCTTTTTCTGGCATTGTCCTTCGCGGCTCTTTTCTTTGTAAAAAACAATGATAAAGAAAAAATAAACAGCGGATCATATGTTTTTTATTTATACATCCTTGGAACGGTTGCCGCCCATATGCTCGCGGAAGTCCACAGCAGATATCATTACCCCGTTATTCCTCTTCTTTGCCTGGTTGCCGGAGTATTTTTTTCCAAGCTGAATATGACCGGATTTTTGGAAAGAAACAAGCAGAAGGGAACTGTTCTTGCTTCTCCGGAGGAAAAGCAAGAACAGTCCAGTTCCTTTAGATAAATGTGTAGTTCATTCCGCTGTTGTTATCCCAGTTGTTGGCGCTGTCCTTGAAAGCAATATTAACATTTTTGCCGTGCATTGTGGGAATATCGGCATGGAATGAGTTTCCAGCCCTGTTCATTCGTATTGTCTGGACATTTTCCCAGTTTGTATTGCTCCCGAAACCAACAACGGTATACACATCATCAGCCCCGCACTTGGCAAGAAGCCCGTCATACTTTAAAGTCGCTGTATTATCGGAAATCTTTGTGAAAACTACTCCGTTTGACAGATACCTTTGGTTATTGTTCATATCAAGGGTTTCAGAGAATTCTTCCTTGAACTTCTCACTAGCCTGTTTGCTTACGTGAAGGCCGGTTGAACGCTTATTGCTTTTATTCTTTTTCGCATCGTGTTCCAAAACATTGTCCAAGATGCTCATTGCATTTTTTCCCTCCTGTCTCGTTCATTATCATATTTAGTATGCGTTTTTAATTTACCGTTTATGATAGGATATTTCGCCAAATTGATTTTGTAAAATTCTGGATATAGATTTAAGTCCATTTTGATATATTTGGTGCTTAGGTTCTTGTTTTTGTTATTGTATAATAGATTAGAGCAATACCTTAAACAGTGACGCGTATTTGTCTATTATTCCGGTTTGCTTTATTATTTCCCAGGAGTTATAATTTATATAATGATTATTTTAATGCGTTTTTGATTGCGTTTACTAAATGAAACAACGGGTTTGATACAATGAAAAAACGAAGAATAAAACTTCTTAAGCCGTCAAATTATGAAATCGACATGGTTAACGGCCCTTTATTTTTTAAAATTATAAAATTTTCTCTGCCGCTTATGCTTTCGGGAGTCCTGCAGCTATTATACAACGCAGCGGATATTGTCGTAGTGGGGCGTTATGTCGGCAGTACCGCCCTTGCCGCGGTAGGATCTACAGCATCTATAACAAACCTTATTATCAGCCTATTCATAGGTTTATCTGTCGGAACAAGTGTTTTGGTCGCGCAGTACCAAGGGGCGGGAGAGCCCGGAAATGTGAGCAGTGTTGTACATACATCAATTGCCGCAAGCGTAATATGCGGCATAATTATTGGAACAGTGGGAATAATAGCTACAAAAAACATCCTTATTGCAATGGGTTCGCCCGCTGATGTAATAGATCAATCAGTACTATATCTTAGAATAATTTTCACAGGTATGCCTGTTTTAATGCTTTATAATTTCGGAAGCGCCATATTAAGAGCGGTAGGCGACACAAGAAGACCTCTTTTTTATTTGACTGTTTCGGGGCTGGTTAATGTTACTCTTAACTTTATATTTGTTGCGTTCTTTCACATGGGGGTTGCCGGAGTGGCTGTGGCAACTGTTATTTCCCAGGTTATTTCGGCTGTCCTTGTATTGATATGCCTTATGCAGTACAACGGCGCATGCAGGTTAATATTGAAGGATGTTAAAATTCATAAGGATAAATTGATTAAAATCTTAAAAATAGGTGTTCCGGCCGGTCTTCAGGGTACAATTTTCTCACTGTCGAACGTACTAATTCAATCGTCGGTAAACTCTTTCGGTTCGGCTGTCATGGCGGGCAATTCCGCATCTTCCAATATAGAAGGATTTACGTTTATCACAATGAACTCGTTCCACCATGCGGCATTAGCTTTCACGGGCCAGAACGTCGGTGCCGGGAAGTATAAACGTGTAAAACGCATATTTCTGATATGTTCACTGCTTGTTTGTTCAGTCGGAATCGGAGTGGGAACAATTGCGCGCTTGTTCGGAAAACAGCTTTTGGGTATCTACGCGCCCGGAAATGCCGAAGTGATAGGCTACGGCATGATACGGCTTGCCGTTATTTCAAGCGCCCATTTCACAGCCGGTTTAATGGATGTATTGGTCGGAATGCTGAGAGGCATGGGAACATCACTGACGCCAATGATTGTATCTTTAGCCGGTGTTTGCGGAATCAGAATTGCCTGGATATATACCGTGTTTTCGCGAAACAGGGATTTAAAGACTTTATATTTGTCATATCCTGTTTCATGGAGTATTACTGCGTTAATTCATCTGATATTCTTTTTTATCTTTTTTTCAAAGCTTAAGAATAAAGAGAAAGTCAAAACTCCGACAGGATAAACGCTTTCAGCAAATTAACCGCACTTTTTACATCGCCAATATCCACCATTTCACATGGGCTGTGCATGTACCTGCACGGTATTGATACCGCTCCCGACGGTATCCCGCCCGCTGTTGTATGGATTGAGCCTGCGTCATTTCCGCCCTTTTCGATTACTTCAAGCTGGTATTGAATATCAAATCTTTTTGCCAGGTCAATCAGTTTATTCTTTACAAGCGGGTGTGATATTGTCCTTCCGTCCTTAATCATGACCGCGGCGCCTTTTCCAAGTTCTATTGACAACGGGTTGCATCTGGGTGTATCGCCGGTATTTGTAACGTCCACCGCTATTGCGAGATCCGGCATTAAGGCATACGCGGCGGTTCCGGCGCCGCGAAGCCCGACCTCTTCCTGAACCGTAAATACAAACACTACCTCGTTTTTTACCTCTTTTATCTGTCGGATAAGATCTATTAACACTGCGCAGCCAATCCTGTCGTCAAGAGCTTTAGAGATGTATTTCCCGTTCTGTTCGATCGTATCGGCTTCAAACACCGCGATATCGCCGGGGGAAACATATTCCATCGTCTCTTCCCTGCTGTTTGTTCCTATGTCTATAAACATCCGCGGAAATTTAAGATCTTTTAATTCTTTTAGTTTTTCTTCATAACATACACAACCGCATACGCCATTGGCGAATCTTACCCTTTGCCCAAGCGAAAAGACCGGGCTGACACCGCCGATATTTGAAAAACGTATGAAGCCGTTTTCTTCGATATATGTTGCGACAACGCCGATTTCATCCATGTGGGCCGCAAGCATTATACGCTTGCCGTTTCCTTTTTTCACGGCAATAAGGTTTCCAAGCGTATCTGTATATAATTCGTCTACCTTCCCCGATATATTTTTGCGTATAACGTCGCGGATTTCATCCTCGCGGCCCGAAGGCCCGTAAGTTCCGGCAAGTTCCCTGACGAGTTCAATCATTTTTTTGCCTCCCATCAAACACTAAAGGCAGCGTAAGCAAAGCCTTTTTGACCAATTCCTTCGTATTTTCGAGATCATTTATATCAAGCACCGAAACAGGCGAATGAATGTATCGGCATGGAACCGAAACCGCAAGCACTCGCACTCCTGAACCTGAAACCTGTATTTTTCCCGCGTCATTGCCGCCTGACACGGTTTGCTTCCACTGAAACGGTATCGATTCATTTTTGACCGTTGATTCAAAATGCCTTAAGAGTGTGCTGTCCGCTATTGCCGTCCTGTCCATAAACGTTAATGCCGGACCTTTGCCCATTTTTGTCGATATTTCATGCCCGCTGACTTCAGGGACATCGGCACAGGTAGTGCCTTCAAGAACGACAGCGATATCGGGGGCCACCCTCTTTGCCGCAACTGTCGCTCCCCTCAGCCCAATTTCCTCCTGGACGGTGAAGCATGCATACAGTTCAAAGGGCCATTTTTCCTTAACAAGTTCAAGAAGTACGGCGCAGCCGGCCCGATCATCGAGCGCCTTCGCTTTCAATCTGTCCTTTCCGAAAAAAACCGGTTCACTTGAAAACGCTGCATAATCACCCAATTTTATATATTTTTCAGCGTCTTCCCGGTCCTTTGCGCCGATATCAATATAAAGGTCTTTCAATTTTACCGCGCTTTCGCGCTCCTTTTTCTCCTGCAAATGTATTGATTTATAACCAATAACACCGGGTATTTTCGCATCGCCGATCCGGACATGCTGTCCAGTTAGAATTCTTGCGTCAAAACCGCCGACAGCGGCAAATTTCAGTTTTCCGTCATCGGTGATATGATTAACTATCAATCCTACTTCGTCCATATGGGCGGCAAGCATTACCTTAAAGTTCCCGCCTTTGCCCCCGGCCTTTACTATAAGGTTTCCGATAGTATCGGTCATGTATTCCAGGCCGTATTTTTCAACACGCTCCTTAATATACTTCCTGACCTGCTCTTCGTTTCCGGAAACCCCGTCAATGCGTGTAAGATCAATTAATGTCTGAATCATCGGCATCCTCCTTTGACGGAATAACGGTTCTTCCGGCAGCAAACTTCGCTACAAGGGCGGAAGCGATATCCACATCCCCAAGATTAACAAGCTCCGCTCCCGTATGCATATACCTTAACGGGATGCAAACTTCAACAACGGCTATTCCCATCCCGGACACCTGTATCGCCCATGCTTCAGTTCCGGGGTTTCCCGCTTCGACGCAAAGCTGTGTCGGGATACCTTCCCTATCTGCAATCTCGAGCAACTGTTCTGTGAATTTCCTGTTAAACGCGGGGCCTACGCCGACCGGCACGCCTTTCCCAAGAGCAAATGTACTTGCTTTGTCCGCATCGGGCATATCACCGTGGCAGACATCTATTACAACTGCAATATCGGGTTCAATATTATGCGAAGACGAAATCGCGCCGATAAGCCCTGCCTCTTCCTGAACGGTAGCTATTACATAAACATCGTTTTCGTGTTCACTGTTTTTCAGTTTTTCAAGAGCAAGCACACAAGCCGCAACGCCGCACCTGTTGTCAAGGTTTCTCCCGGCGACACAACCGTTTATCATCCTGACAAACGGCGAATTTATAGATACCGGATCTCCGACTACGACCGTTTCCTTTAACTCTTCATCGGGTAATCCGGTATCTATGAACAGATCGGTAAGCTTAACGTTTTTTTTCATTTCATCGCTTGAAAAAAGATGCGGAGGTTTTGCCCCAATAACGCCGAAAATGTCTTTTTTCCCGCGAACCGTGACTTCACGCGCAAGCAGCGCTTTCATATCGATACCGCCAAGGTTCGACACGCGCAAAAAGCCGTTTTTCTCATAACCTGATACAATCATTCCTATTTGGTCGTAATGGGCGGTTATCATTATTTTTTTGCCATTTTTCGAGCTTCCCTTTTTATACGCTATAACATTGTAAAACGTATCAACCCATACTTTGTCGCAATACTGTTCAAAGTATTTCTTTATTTCATCCGAAGCCGAAGCTTCAAATCCGGCTATGGCATCTATTTCACACAGTTTTTCAAGCAAAGTATCCGTCCGCATTGCAAAAGGCACTCCTGTTATAACATCGTTCCAAACCTGTTATGCTGCCGCTGCTCATCTTCAGCCCAGCACGCCGGAACACCGGCCGCACAGATCGGGATGCTTCGGATCTTCCCCGACCGACTCGCTGTACATCCAGCATCTTTCGCATTTTTTGCCCGGCGCCCTGTTGACATCAATTTCTATTTCCTTTGCCGCGTCATTCCTTTCTACGTTAACATCGGATACAATGAATATCATCGGCAGTATCGCAAGGTTTTCGTTAAGGAATTCGAGTTCGGCACCGGAAGCCTTCAGCGTGATCGATGCTTCAAGCGAAGAACCGATGATTTTTTCGTTCCTCGCGTTTTCCAGCGCTTTTAACACTTTATCACGAACCTCTATCAGGTGATCCCATTTTTCCTTCAACTGCTCGTTATCGTAAGTATCGTCCGCCTCCGGCCAATTGTTTAACTGGACGCTTTCCGGGTTGTCATTTTTCCTGTGCGGAAGGTATTTCCATATTTCCTCGCTTGTAAACGATATAACCGGCGCGAGCATCCTGACGAGTGCATCAAGAATTATATACATCGCGCTTTGGGCTGATCTTCTTTTTTTGTAGTCGGCAGAATAAGTGTATATTCTGTCTTTTATAACATCAAGGTAGAAATTGCTCATGTCTATTACACAGAAATTATGAACGTTATGGATAAAGCCATGGAATTCGTACCTGCTGAACGCGTCCTCGACCTTCCTGATCAGGCTGTTCAGCCTCATGAGCGCCCATTTGTCGAGCTCTTCCATTTCATCATACGGAACGATCATCGTTTCCGGGTCAAAGTCGCTTATGTTGCCGAGGATAAAACGGGCCGTGTTTCTTATCTTGCGGTAGTTTTCGGAAAGCTGCTTAATGATGTCGTGCGAAATCCTTATATCTGTCTTGTAATCCGAAGAAGCTACCCACAGCCTTAAAATATCCGCGCCGTATTGGCTTACAACATCCATCGGATCTATGCCGTTCCCAAGGGACTTTGACATTTTTCTTCCCTGGCCGTCCACAACATATCCATGTGTCAATACCTCCCTGTACGGAGCTCTTCCCTTTGTTACAACAGCGGTCAGCAGGGATGACTGGAACCAGCCGCGGTGTTGATCGCTTCCTTCAAGGTACATGTCCGCAGGCCATGAAAGCATCGGATTTGTTTCAAGCACCGCCGCATGCGAGGAACCTGAATCAAACCAGACATCCATTATATCGGTTTCCTTCCTGAATGTACCGTGACCGCATGAGCATTTAACGCTTTCAGGCAGGATCTCGGAAGCGTCTTTTTCAAACCACGCGGTTGAACCTTCCCTTGCAAACAGTTCCTTTACCGCTTCAATTGTTTGTTCGTTTATCAATTCCCTGCCGCATTCATTGCAGTAGAAAATAGGTATCGGAACGCCCCATAATCTCTGACGCGATATGCACCAGTCATTTCTTTCCGCGACCATCTTTGATATGCGTTCTTCGCCCCACTCCGGTATCCAATTGACTTCTTTAATCGCTTCGAGGGCTTCCTTTTTAAAGCTCTCAACCGAAATAAACCACTGCTCCGTTGCCCTGAACAATATCGGGCTTTTACATCTCCAGCAGTGAGGGTACTGGTGATCAACATCGGTGTCGGCAAGCAGCGCGCCTGCTTCTTTCAGGTGCTTTAATATTGCCTTGTTCGCCTCATCATAAGTGAGCCCTTCAAAAGGTCCCGCCTCTTTTGTCATTACGCCTTTTCCGTCAACGGGGACTACAACTTCGAGGCTGTCGTATTTTTTGCACACGTCAAAGTCTTCGACGCCGTGGCCCGGAGCGGTATGAACGCATCCCGTACCTGCATCGAGAGTAACATGGTCTCCCGTTATAACAAGCGAATCCCTGTCAAGGAACGGGTGGTAAGTTACCATGTATTCCATTTCAGCCCCGAGAATTTCGCCAAGCACTGTATATTCACTGATTTGCGCAACCTTCATCACATCTTCCAGCAGTTCTTTTGCAACAATATATTTCTCGCCGCCGGCCCTGACAATCGAATAGACAAAATCCGGGTTGACCGAAATGGCGACATTGCCGGGAAGCGTCCATATTGTCGTTGTCCATATCAAAACATAAGTGTTTTTAATGTCGATACCCATTTTCGAAAGCTTGCCCTTATCGTCTTTAAGCAGGAACTTTACGTAAACCGACCTGCTTCGTTTATCCATATAATCAATCTCGGCTTCTGCCAGTGCCGTTTCACAGTCAGGACACCAATATACGGGTTTTAAGCCTTTATATATGCAGCCGCACTGCGCCATTTTGCCGAAAACCTCTATTTGTTTTGCTTCATATTCGGGCTTCAGCGTAATATACGGGTTATCCCAGTCGCCAACCACTCCGAGGCGCTTGAATGACTTACGCTGGATATCAAGATATTTCAGCGCGAACTTTTCACAGGCTTTTCTGAACTTTACCGGCCCGACTTCATGACGGTTCAGCCCCAATTCATTTATCGCCCGGTTTTCTATGGGAAGCCCGTGGGTATCCCAGCCCGGCACATATGGAGTATAATACCCTTTCATATCATAATATCTTATAACGATATCCTTAAGCACCTTATTAAGCGCGGTACCCATATGGATATCCCCGTTAGCGTAAGGCGGGCCGTCATGCAGAATAAATTTTTTCCCGCCTTTATTTCTTTCCAGGCGCTTATGATATATATCCTTTTCCTTCCATTCCTTAAGAATTTCAGGTTCCTTCTGCGGCAAATTCCCCCTCATCGGAAAATCCGTCTTCGGAAGATTAAGCGTTTTTCCATAATCCATATTTCGCAGCCTCCGTTTTATTTTAATAGTTTATATTGTTTCCAAAATTAATAAAGCCTTTCGTCACACATGGGACGAAAGGCATACTTACGCGGTACCACCCAAATTGCGGACATTCAGCCCGCCGCTCTCACGGGATATAACGGTCCCAACCGGCTTCCTTACTCCTGTCGTTTCGGGTTGCGGCTTCCGGAGGATTTTCAGCAAGCTTGCCTGCGAAGCTCTCACCTGTCCTTCGCTCTCTTTGAGGATACACTTTGCTTACTCGTTCCGATCATAGCCGTTAAAATGTTTAAACCTAATTATATACGACTGTACAGGCCCCTGTCAAGAATGCAAAGCGAAGACGGTGTAAAATTGGATGTTTTATGGCCATTATCCCGAAAGGGCTGACTTGTACATATGCCATATGGCATCATCATCGCCGAAGCTTCCGGCTTTGGTCAATATGGTTTTCGAGCCTCCCGGGCGAAGCATCATTACCGACTGTACCGTTCCTTGACGGATTTCCCGCACGGGAATGAACCCCCGCCCATCAAGAGCGCTCATAATACCAAACAGGGTATCGCCGCCGATCACGCTTAACACGTCCACATTTACGGTATTTATGACTTTGGCTGTTATCTCGCCCAATCTTTTTGCTATACTGATATGCAAATTATCGGCAGAAAGCCGATGCTCTTTTACATATGTGCCGGACTTTTCCATATCTTTGTCGTCCCGGGCCGTACATACGAGTACCGCGCCGTTTTCCCGGAGCATTCCGCAAATCACCCGTATAATTTCATCGGAGTGAAACTCACCAATATATTCCTCGGGCGTGAGCACTAAATGAGGCAGTCCCATCTCAACAGCATAATTTATTTGCCGTCTCGTACGCTCATTTATGCTGCCGCAGATTATCAGGTGGCTTTGGGCATCTATTTCCGGCGCTGCCGTTCCGGCTGCCGCAGCAGGCGCAGCATATTCTTTTAAAACCGACGCGAAGCCCGCGCAGCCGGCCACTGCTATATCCTGCATGTATGGAAGTATGCGCCGGGCTATCCTGTGCATATCATCGTCCGTAACAGCATCGCTAACCAGGATTTCCTTTTCCCCGGATATGCTGAAATCCTCCATCGCCAGGTTGGTTAAGTGTACAGTAAGATCCGTCTGCTTAGCGATAATATCGCTGATTACACTCGTGGCAACAGGATCAAGTGCATCTTTCGCATTATGCGCATGGGTGGCTGGTACCCCGTCGACAAATAAACGCCCATTTTTCACAATCCGGCGCATACGCGGATAAGACGGGACAAAGACCATTTTCTTCCGTCCCGATGAATCCAGTACCGCTGTCAATTCAGCACCTAAATTGCCGCGGAGAAGCGAATCGGTTTTTTTATATATCCATGGAAAACGGTGCCTGACACAATCCACGGCTTCATATACGGTCTTATACGCCTCTTCTGCCGGTAAATGACGGGATTCAGTATCTACTACAAGAATATCTGCAGACTCTTCTCCTTTAATCCTGTCCGCGGTGGTCACAAATACACTGGCTTCGGAACCGGCAAATTGAACTCCTGTATCTAAAGCACCGGTCAAATCATCAGCTATGAGTACCATTCTCCGCATAGCAAATTCCACCCATTACTTCATCAAACCAGGAAATTTGTTCCTGGCCATAGCAACGGCAAGATCTATTGCTTCAACCAGGCTGCCTTCATTTGCTCGTCCCTCGCCCGCTTTATCATAAGCCGTTCCGTGATCTACCGATGTGCGGATGATTGGAAGTCCGACAGTCACATTAACTCCACTTACGGATTCACGCCCGTGTGTTTCAGGGCTAAGCTTAAATCCAATGAGTTTTAATGGTATATGTCCCTGATCATGATACATCGCAACAACTATATCGTACTGTCCCGCCAATGCTTTGACGAAAACAGTATCAGGGGGTACGGGACCTTCCGCAAGGTAACCGTTAGCTTTTGCTTCTTCAATTGCAGGATAGATCCATTTCCTCTCCTCATCACCAAAAAGGCCATTTTCCGAGCTGTGTGGATTCAATCCCGCAACCCCGATTCGGGGCTTTTTTATCCCCATTAGTTTCAAAGCTTCATCAGCAAGCCGGATCACATCATAAACCCGCTCTTTTGTTACAAGGTCACACGCCTGCCTTATGGAAACATGAGTTGTACAATGGATAACCCGCAAAGTATCGGATACAAGCATCATCGCATAACTGCTGCATCCAGTGTGGTGAGCAAAAATTTCGGTATGTCCCGCGAAATGATAACCGGCGTTATGAATAGCTTCTTTATTTATCGGACAAGTGACAACAGCATGCACTTCTTCATTTAATGCCAGGTTTATTCCTTTCACAATATATTCATATGAGGCTTTGCCGGTTTTTTCACTGACGGTTTTGTACTCCCATCCTCGTGGTTCCAATAAACCCATGTCGATAAGATCTATCTCCCCAAACCTGCCTTTAGCTTCTCCGGGCTCTTTTATTATATTGAACCTCAAGCTGCCGCCGGTAAAAGAGATCGCATCTTTCATAGGTTCAAGATCCCCGATAACGACAGGTACGCATGTATCATAAATAGATTTGTGTCCGAGAGCTTTCACCGCTATCTCAGCGCCGATCCCGGCAGGGTCTCCCATCGTAATCGCCAGGACTGGTCTTTTATTCATTATATTACTCTCCTCCATGGTTCACATCCTAAACGCAAGGCTCCGGGCGCACGCCGCTTCCATGTAGCGTGCATCTGTGTATAGTCCAAGCTTTATATCTTTCATATGTACATGGTACACATGTTTTGAAAAGTCATGCAGAAACATTTGCGGAAACACGCCTTGCCATAGCAGATGGCTGGGAGTCAAGCTTTCTTTCAGTGTATATGATTTAGTGTCAAAAGTCAAAATATACAAACCATCTCTAAGGAGTGCTTACTTAATAAAAACTAGTATACTGCAAGAAATAAAGTCGCGCTTGACGGTTTCCAAATTTAGTAATACTATAAATTTACTTATAGAAAATACATCACAGTTCACATCAATTTGTATGCTTATTAGGATTATTATACAGATAATATCGCTTCATGAAAAACAATATTAGCATTCAGTAAAATATTGTAAGGAGTTACATAATTGAACACAAATATTTATGCCGTAAATTATCTTTATCATTATTACGAAGCAAGCATTGGACCATTTGTTAATTTAAGCGAACTGCCCATTTGTGAAGCGGAAAAAATCTTAAATGACATAAAAGCAAGGGGTAAAACTTTTGCGGCAAAGCGCTCATCCGATTATATGAAAACAAGGGGAGAGCTTGAACAAAAAGCAAGAAGCATGTTCATACAAAAAGGCGGAAAGCCAATCAGAAGTGTGCCGCATTATATGACATTAGGTCCATGCACATGGCTGTTGGATTGGTATGAGAATGGAAAGGCATTACGTATTCATATCGATATGTTTTCTGAAGAACAAGTAAGCTTTACATACGGGGATCTATTTCCTGCTATGCGGTATAATGACGGGAAACCGTACAGGAATACGGTATATACCAAGCAGGAGATATATGAAATAATAAAAATGTATGGTCTGCCGCAAGACTGGAACAGAACCGGAAGTAAAGGACCTGAAAGGTATATTGAAGCACAAATATGGGACGACGAACCAATAAAAGCATATTTTCAAGGCAGGTATAACAATAAATATTCAGAATGATGTGCAGTGCGAGGATTTTTCAAAAATGAAGGAACATTTTATCAGCGGCTACAGGGAAGCATTTGACATTTCGGAAGAGATGCTGTTATATTATGCCTATGTTCAAGAGATTCGCATACTTATACGGGTATGTCAAAATACTGGTTTCTTCGCATGAAGTATGGGACAATGAGCCCGAATGGCTCACAAACCTCAGGAAAAGAACACCGCTCCAAAGGGTATGGAACCGAAGCTGTAATGCTAATGCTGGATTACGGTTTTAATAACCTGCGTATTGAAAGGATTACAGCAAATACGCTTGAACATAATACAGGAGCGCAGCGTTCCTTGGAAAAATGCGGGTTTGTGCTGGAAGGAAGGGAACGGAGAACCAGGGTGATACTAAAATTGCTTGACGGTTTCCAAATTTAGTAATATACTTATTCGAAATAAACCGTGACACCGGTCGTTAAATCGCCGTGCCGGAATAAATTAAGGATAAACGGCTTATTGTGAACGAATCAGCAGCAAAGACGATTACAACACATAATTTTTGGGGGTTAACCGCATGGTAAGGAAAGCCGCAGTAGATGATGTTGCCCGTATAGCGGAAATTCATGTTACGGGGTGGAGATTTGCTTATCGGCACCTTATTTCGGAGGAATTTCTTTTTAAAACGATGAATGTCCCTCAAAGGATTGCCGCTTTTACAAAATCCATAGAGGAACAAAAGGGCGATACATATGTTTTTGAGGAAAACCAAATCGTAAAAGGTTTCATTACTATCGGCCCGTGCAGGGATGCGGATAAATCATCTTCTTTTGAATTATGGGGCATTTATGTCGATCCGTTCATGGTCAGGAACGGAATAGGTTCAAAACTGCTGAATTACTGTGAACAGAAAGCGTCGGAACTGGGATATAACGATATCGTTTTATGGGTTTTGGAGGGTAATTCCATTGGAATAAATTTTTACACGAAAAAGGGCTTCGCATTCGAAGGTGGAAGAAAACTTCTCGATAAATTCGGCATATACGAAATAAGGTATCAGAAACGTATAGGATAAAATGATGCCTGTTATTCGTTAACCAAACAGGAATATTATGAATGGGTTCATAATATTAAGAGAGTGTTGGCAAAATGAAGATGATAGTTACGGATTTGGACGGTACGCTTTTAAGAAGCGACAAGAGCATTTCCGATAGGACTTTGAAAGCACTGGGCAGGCTGGATTCAAAAGGCATAAAGCTTGTCATTGCAACCGCGAGGGCAAAAAGGCATGTTGCAAAGCTGTTACCGTTCGATTTTGTGAACATGTACATTGCCTGTTATAACGGCGCGGAAATTTATCACGGCGATAAACTTATTTACTATAAATACATTAATGAGAAATTTATAGAAGATTTTGTTAAATGGTTGCTTGGCAAATATCCGAATATAAACGTCGCGCTGGAAATTTCAAACTGCCTGTATACCTGTTTTGACATTAATGTTATGAAGAATTGGGATCCGCCGTATTCGAGGGTTGATTTCCATAAATTCGAATATAAGCCTACAGCAAAAATACTCGTGGATTTAAGAGAAATTGAGGATATTTCCGAAATCACGGACAATATTCCAAACGGCTGCAAGTGCATAGTTACCGACGGCGGCACGCTGGCCCAGATATCTCATGCGGATATTTCCAAGCTTAATGCGGTGAAAGATATATCAAGAATATTAAATATTGAGTTAAAGGACATTATCGCTTTCGGCGACGATTACAATGATCTTGAAATGCTTGTTGAATGCGGCAGGGGCGTGGCAATGGGAAACGCGCCCGATGAAATTAAAAGGAAAGTAGGCTGCTGTACATTGACAAACGATGAGGACGGCGTAGCCGTCGAAATAGAAAGAATTCTGAATGAGAAAACGAAAAATTGGTGAAAGTGGCTTACATCATAGAGTAAGCCACTTTTACATGTAAATGGTTATTAACAGGTTTGAGTTTTTACGACCTTCGCCGGTTTAATTGAAATGTTTAAATTGGGGCAGGTAATCGCGGTTTGCGTTAAACATTTCGTCAACCATGCTCTTTATCTCGGCAAGGCTTAATACGGCCGAAGTGAGAGGATCAAAGCATATTGCATGGAATACCTTGCGAGGATCGCCTTCCAAGGCGGCCTCGACCGCCAATTCTTCGCAGCGCGCGTTCGTGTTGACAAGTACAGCAAGATGCGCCGGCAGCGGACCTACATGCAAAGGCCTGATGGAATTCTTCGACGCAAGCACCGGTACTTCCACGCAGCATCCTTCCGGCAGGTTGTCGATAAGCCCGAAATTCCTGACGTTTCCATTGAATTCAAACATTGTATTGTCTCCGAATGCAGCATTGAAAATATACGCCGCATATTCCTTCCCGCGTGAAAGATCGATTTCTTTTTGCTCGAACCAATCCGTTATTTCCTTTTTCCATGTATTTTCCCTCTCCAGGTATTCATTAAGGATATAACCGTATTCACCGGGGTTCCATCCCGTCCCGTGTATGCAGTACTTTTCAATTAAGTCGGGCCTTTTTCTGAACCATGCGTTATATTCCGAATTGTGCCCGCTCGATTCGGTGACATAGTAATCAAGATGAATAAACATTTCATTGCGGACAATTTCCTGCTTATATATATCAGGATTCTTTATCGCTTCGCGGATTAGCGGGTACGCATCTTTGCCGTTCCATTTGTATTCAAGGTAAAAAGCCTGGTGGTTTATACCCGCGCATAAATATGTAATTTCATCAATCGGCGCGCCTATCCAATCAGCCAGCATTGCAGCAGTGCCCTGTACGCTGTGGCATAATCCTGTTATCGTAAGGTTTTCATATTTTTCCTGCATTGCCCTGCACAGCATCGCCATAGGATTCGTATAATTAAGAAAAACCGCGTTAGGGCAGTATTTTTCTATGTCGGAACAAATGTCAAGCATTACCGGGATTGTCCTTAGCGCCCTGAATATCCCCGACGGCCCGCGGGTATCGCCAACATTTATGTCTACGCCGTATTTTTTCGGTATTTCTATATCATATCGCCATATATTAACGCCTCCGGCCAAAATTGTGCATATAACGCCATCCGCATCCTTCAGCGCCTCCGCCCTGTCTTTAGTCGCTATAACCTTTGCCGGGTATTTTCCGGCTTCAACAATCCTGTCCACCGCTTTTTTAATGAACGCCAAACGCTCGTCATCAATGTCCATCAGCGCAATGGTGCAATCCCTTAGCGCCGGGAATGAAAGAATGTCTTTTACAAGCGTCCTTGTGAATCCAAAACTTCCGGCTCCGATAAATGCAATTTTTTTCATAACGACACCTCTCATAAATTTTTTGTCCCCGGATATTTACCGGGGTTTTCGTGTTCTTTTTATGTTGTTTG